>ENA-OOVE01000001-OOVE01000001.1-human-gut-metagenome-genome-assembly--contig:-NODE-1-length-114190-cov-4.335004_pt1 | contig 114190 bp, 100 predicted proteins | sample MGYA00241556_ERZ501294 | MGnify/ENA primary metagenome ERZ501294 (study PRJEB25962, sample SAMEA2042283) | human gut metagenome | biome: human gut; feature: human-associated habitat; material: faeces...
TTCAGCAGGTTTGCGCCGCCCAGACCGACAAGGAGCATCTTCAGCAGCGGGTTACGCACGAACAGACCGGCCACAATACTCGCTATCGGCAGCAGGTTGTCCCCAAAGCGCAACGATTGTGTCTTGCCGGTAAAAGCCCCCAACAGGATGTCGGGCAGCATGGCCATGACATATCCGAGGTTGCCCGTGATATCGCCCAATCCCTCTAATCCCAACGTACTGAGCAATCCGCTCCATCCGTTCGTGTTGGTCTGCACAGCCTCTCTCTCTTGCTTTTCTTCCTCACGTGGAATAACCACCTGCCGTTCCTCTTTCTCCACTTTTTCCCTCTGTTCCGTCTCCGGCTGCGTTGATTCCTTTTTGGCAGTTACAGCCGTTGCATTCTTATATTTCTCCAAATGCTTCAAATAGGCTTCTTCCTGTCCGGGAGCGACGACCAGCGGCACATCCTTGTACCGTTCGGCACGTTCATTCTTCTTTTCAGGGTGTCCGGGTATTTCTGGCATTTGGAAAGGGGTAAACTTTGGTGTCTGCATCCACTTCGGGAAACTGAAATCCATCACCGGTATTTTCTTCTTCAACCGCTCGTTGGCGGCCACGATGAGCGCACTGTCACCCGTCTGTACCGTTGCAGCCTCCTTGCGGAAGTCCGTAAATACGTTCCGTTCGCTGCCGAACACCCCTTTGCTTATACACTCTTCCACAGAAAGCGTATCAGGCTTTTCAGGCTCGAAGCGTGAGGCGACTGCCGAGATAGCCACGTCCGCCCCGACAAACTTCGCCAGTGTTGCCCACGAACCCACGCCTCCCATCATCACGGTATCTGCCGTTGCGCCCAGTACCCGACCCGCGCCTTTTTCCCATCCTTTCGGACGGTAGGCGGCTTCGCCCCGTGCCTCGATTTCCACAGCAAGCGGCGAGCGGTTGAAGGTCTGCGAAAGTCCAAGCAGGCTTGATTCTGCGGCTTTGCGGATGATGTAGTCGGCTGACGATTTCGGCATACGCTCCTTGACCAGCCGGTCGATCATCAGTTCCTCCACCCGGTAGTCCATATAGGCATAGGCAAGGTCGCCGCCTAATTGTTCCGACAGTTCATCGTAACGCTTGCGCCCGATTTCCTGCACGACAGTATCGCGCCATTGCCCGGCCATGTATGCGAGGTCTTGCTGTATCTCTTTGGAGCCGGTAATCTCCGCCTTGCACATTCCGATATAGTCCTCCGTTGTCTTCGAGTTCCATTCGCCCGTGACCTTGAGTACCTGGTACGGGTCGCCCATCGGCTGTGCCGCAGACGCCATCGCGCTGAGTATGCCGCCCAAAGAGGTGGAATACTCCCTCATTTCCTCGCCCTGTTTCTTCGTGAGGTAAGCCTGTGTCTTCGACATGACGGGCGCAAGGTGGCAGTGGAAATAGTCGCTCACGAGGCGTTCCATTTCTGCGAATTGCCGGCTATGTTTGATTCCATCCATATTGTGTATTATATATTTATCTGTTTCAATAACTGTTCTTTCGTCTGCTCGATGGCGTTGTGGTAAACCTCCATCTGCCGGGGAAAGAACTCTTCCAGCCATGCGTCCTTTTCGATGTTGTCCTGCATGAACCGTATCGCCTGCTCCCGTTCGATTTCGACGGATGTCTCGCCCTCTTCCCTGTTGTTGAACCATGCCTTCGTCCACCAGCGCACACCCGCCCGGTCGGGATAGACCGTGACAAGCCTCGGTATGTCGAAACTCTGTATGTCGATGTCCAGTTCCGCCAACGGGTCTATGATGCCGCCATAGGTCAGGGCTTCGTCATGGAGTTTTTTTTTATGTCACTGCCCGCAGTGGAGAGGTACACATCATGCCGCAGGGCGAGGTAATGCAGGAAATCCGCAATCAGGAGGTTCTGCACCTTGCAGGCCAGCGGCATGGCCTTATGTCCCAGTCCGAGCGGATTGGCCATGCTCGGCATATTCTCGTAGAAATACTCCTTCATCGCACCCACCGTGAAGATGTGGCGTAGCGACTGCTCCGTATTTCGGGGCAAGGTGTATGCTCCATGCCGCAAATCCTCCATATAGTGCGGCAGGAAGCGCAGCATCAGTTCCTCTATCTCTCTCTTATCCCGGTCATAATCGGTTCCCAGTTCCATCTCTACACCGGAGGGATAGTCGGTTTCGTGTCCGCCGGCCTGACGCATTGCCTGGATATTCCCGTACAGCATTGTCAAGAATTCCAACGGATTCAGTTCCTCGCCCTTGAAGCGGACGGTCATGTGCAGTTTGTCACCGCTCAAAGCTACCGTCTGTCCGGCCTTTACACGCTGTCCGAATTGGGCGAAGACATTGGACAGGTTTCCGTATGTCACCTCATATTCCCCGTAGCGGATGGTCTGGCAGATGCCGTGTCCGGAATCGTTGCCCACGCCCGACACAATGCCGCTGGCAAGGGCGGAAAGCATATAGCACCGCACGTTGAAGTCAATGCCGTGATGAAAGAATTTCTCGCCCGTCACCGGGTCGGTCTGTTCGCCGTAGCCGAGCGACAGCTCCACGTCTTTGCCCTGCTGTTCCTCGAAAGGCATACAATAACCGCTATCGGATTGCAGGATCATTTCTTCTGTATATTTCATGCTGTTTCCATTTTGATTCGTATTCTATCTTCTCATTCCTCCGCCATGTGCCTGTTCCCCTGCCGAAAAGTCAGGTGTACGGGTACGTTGCACGTTTTCTGTCTCCGGCGTGCGGAAGACACCCGCATTGTTGCCGATGAGCATCATGCCGAGAAATGCGCCGGCAATCTTGCCCAGCCAGCCGAAGCGTCCGAATATGAGGAACGCCGCCGCAACCAGTCCGGCGATGCTCAACCCTGACACGTTGCCGCTGCCAAGGTTGCGGAAAAAGTTGCCGAACATATCAAGACCTCCGCCACCGGAGGCCTGTCGCAAAAAGTTCGACACGCCGTTCAGTTTGTTGTCGATGCCGGTTACCGCACCGCTGACCGAACTGACGGCTTCTCCGGCCTTGCCCGTTAGTTCACGCACGCCGTCCGCCGTGCCTGCAATGGTATCCGTGACGGATTCGCCCACAACGGCATCGCTCACGATACGCACCACGCTTTTGTCGGTGGTCAGCTTCTCCCAGCCCACATAACCGACCGCACCGCCGATAGTCGCTGTCTTGACTGCCTGTCCTGCACCACGCAAGGTCTGCGAAGGGTGCAGCACTGCCTTACCCATACTTTTGCCGGTAGCCGCCGTTGCCGTACCGACACCTTTTGCGGCCTTGCCGCCATATTTCAATAGTGTACTCCAAACGCCCATACATTGTCTGTTTTTTAAGGTCTTACATTTCTTCCAATCTGCCGCCAGCGTCGCTTGGCAGCTTCCACTATGTCCCGTTTGCCGGCCACCGGACGTGCTCCCTCGTCGATTTCACGCCAGATGTCGCCCATTGTCGTGTACTTCACCGCCTTGGTCAGCCGTTGCAGTTTCTTGTTCATCATCTTGAGCTTCGGACGGATGCCGAATACGATTTCCATGCGCTCTTTCTCCGTCATCTTGTTGTCCGAAAGGCACGCCATGCGGATGTCGTTCACAATCTCCACGCTGTTCATGATCAGTTCCCGGTAAATCCGGTTTCGTTGCGTGGAGAGGGCGACGGCCAACGCATGGGAGCTGTTCCGGCTCACCTGTCTGGTAAAGTCACCCATGTTATCCGTCAGCTTCGATATTTCGTGATAGAAACCGTATATCTGCGCCGCGTAGCAGACTATCGACCGGAAAGAGTCCAGATAGCTGTTGAACTCCCGTTGCAGGTCGGTCGTGGCTTTCACTTCCTCTTTCGTCCACAGGTGTCCGGTGGTCTGCATCAGCATGACTTTCTCCTGTTTCTTCAGCTCCTTTTCCGCCTTGTCGGTATAGAGCAGGATCATTCCGGCCAGTACAGGGTCGTTTTGCGCCCGTGCCTTGCCGATGCCGATGCACAACAATAAGATGCCTATCCAAATCGTCCGTTTCATTGTCAGTTCCGTTTTTATCGTGCGAGGACGGCAGCCCTGCGCCAACGGGTCATGGCCATCCGTGCCGCCTCCCCATTGTTGCGGTCGAGCATCCCGGCCGTCACATTGTTCCACATGTCATTGAGGGTATAGTATCGTATGCTCAGGTAGAGCAGGTGTAGCTTCCGGCTGAAAGCCGAAAGTTTGTCGTTCAACGCCCACAGGGTCTTGCTGCGTTCCGCTCCCGTGAGCATATTCTCTTTGCCGCCCTTGGCCACTGCGTCATTCAGGAGTGTGAAGACCGATACCAGTTCCGTTGCCGTCTCGATATAGAGGTTGTTCATGCTTATGGAGGCAATGATGCCCTGCGGGTTGTTCCTGATGGCGTTGCCCAGTTTCCCTAACGTGAGAAAGATTCTCACGCCGTCGTTGTAGAGGTGGGTGCAGGCTTTCAGCGACGAAGCGTAGCCGCTTGCCGTCTTGAGATAGCTGTTATATTGCTTCTCCCATTTGTGAATGCGGTTGAACTCGGCGGCGATGCTGTTCTGCAGCATCGCTGTCTTCGTCTGACCGTTTATCTGTTTCTCTATCTGGTCATTGATGACCTCGTTGCCCTCGGCCAACGCCATCCATTCCAACGGATTGGATGCCGTGATTTGTGCTTTCGCCCAGTGTGGCATCATGCAGACGGCAAAAATGACCAGGCTAATGATTCGTGATTTCATATATTCCCTTTTTTCGTTTGTTATACTCGACCCGTTCCCGGATAAGCGTTACCACATCGAAGTTGTGTCTGATACCTACCAAATCAAGCCGGGGCGTATTCCTGTCCATCGAGAATATGCGTACCGTCTTCAATCCGCAAAGCTGCTGCATGAGGTTTTGGTGTTCCACAAAGTCCACGATACGGTATTGTTCCATGTAGTCCGTCTTCCGGGACAGCACCCCATGCCTGCTGATAAGCTGCTCGCTACCGATGTGGTAGCGTGTCCGGCGCAGATAGATGAAACGGTACAGCAATACCAAAGCAAGCAATGCGGCAACCGATACGGCAAGAGCTGTCAGAGGCAGTCCCTCCATGCCACCATACACCCATGCTGCACAGCACAATACGATTGCGGGCAGCTCGTCGATAACGAACTGTCCGGCGTGCGGTTGCAGCACGATACTTTGGAAATGTCCTGTGGGTGCATCGGTCATCATCGGCGAAAGTGTGTTTGTTGTTCCTCTTCCGGTGACTGTTCTCTCGCCTGTGTCTCATCGACCGTCTCTTCCTGTTTCTGCTCGGCCAAAAGCTGTTCGTTCCAGTCCTTGTTGGGATAGGTAGGCTGTTCACGGACAAAAGAGGCGTCATTCGCCTTGTCCAGACCGAGGAACTCCCGCAATCCTTCACGGAACTCCTTGTAATTTCCGTTCATGATATCCGTCTGTTCCCGTATGTCGTCCGGATGGCACAGGCCGCTCGAACGCATCGACATGGCTTCTTCCCATGCGGATTCATATTTCCCGTAGCTCGACCGCAAAGCGTCGGGCAACAGGTCTATGTCACCTTCATCGAGGTTCTTGCCGTCAGTAACGGAATCCAGATAAGGCTTCCGCTCCGGTGTCTCCTCGATGGTGGAACGGACAACCCGGTACATCTCCTGTTGCAGGTTCTTGGCAAACTCGATTCCCGCAAGGTCGGTATCGAAACAGATGTGTTGCTTGGCAGGAAGCGAGAGCGTGAGGACACCCCGCATCTGTTCCACCGTCGGGTTACCGCCGGTAGATATGAAGACCGCTTTCCGCAAATCCTTGTCGTTGGCCTGATGAAGCTGGTAATAGGCCATCGCGTCGTATGCACTCTCGAACCAGTAGATATGCTTGGCTTCGGTAAGCGTAGTTTTGGCTGGGCTGGCAATCCATAACCCTTGGCTCGAATTGCTCCCTTCCGCCTTCCCTTTATAACTGCCGCTGCCATCCATGCGAGGGCGGCCTCGCTCTTCCAGACCGACAACCTGTCCCGTATCTTTCGGAACGGTCAGCGGAAAGGCGAGGTTGGTGTATTTCATGCCGTCCTCACGATGCTTCGTCGCCAGACAGAAGTTCCGATGAAAGGCATACTGCGTGTAAAGGTCGATGCCCCGATGCTTGAAGAACGGATAGAACTTCTTTTGTGTCGCCCGATCCTGCGGATTGAACTGGTGAATGTCGTAATCCGCCATGTCAAACGGCTTCACATCCCGTTTAGGCTGGATAATCCGGATGTCCCGGTCAGCGACGGGATGGTTCAGCAACCGGTTACAGACAAGGTTTACCAGTCGGTCGGGAGACACGCCTGTACGGTATTCCGCAAAAAAATGCGGATGCTCCTTGATAAAGGAAATGATGTTATACGACTTCTGCTGTTGCGGTTTGAAACAGCATTTCCCTTGCTGCGTGACAATGAACTTGTCGTTGCGGATGCGCCGCCCCTCGCTGTCCAACCGGACATACGAGGGATAGCGCAGGCCGTCGCGCCGGTTCAGGTGATAGCCCGCGTCGATAAGCACGTCCTGAATGTTCAGCCTGCGCAGAAAATCGTCATAAGTCAGTTCGCCCTCTCTCATGGTTTACCTCCCCATTCTCATATCATTGATTTCACGGTTCATCTCTGCCTCGAAACAACGGATGGCCATATCCCTCGGTGTATCGACCCCCAGCTTGATGTACGGGCGTGGCGGACCGCCGAAACACTCGCCGTAGAACTCCGGGGCATGGCAGTGATGGTGGATGCCGTGCGCGACACCCGCCGCGACTACCGTACCTGCGGTGAGGGCGGCAAAGATTTTCGTACCGAGCCCCCGTTGTGCTTCCGGGCGTGTTTTCATGTCCACTTCGCTGAAAATCTTGGAAAAGAGCTTCATCCGGTGATAATCATCCACAGCAAGGAACTTGTCGTAATCCCGTTGGGTTATCTCATGGCTGATAGCCTGACCGTCGATAACAGCGGTCATCCTGTATTTCCCCTCGGTTTGTGCCGGTTGAACGGCTATCTGGCTCACTTCAACTTCCCGCCCGTGCTTCTCTTCCCGATACCATCCCTTGTTTTCATTCAGAAACTGGAGGTCACGCCCGTCCACTGCCGCACCGACATAGCCCTGTATGGATTCCTCTTGCTGTTGCAGCGAGGTTTCCACCGGCATGAAAGCCTCCTGCTCCTGCCGTTGGCGTTGTTCCAAATCCTGCTGTACTTCGGGATGCAGGCCGATAGCGATGCGTTGATCGCTGTTGAGAGCCTCCATCGTCACTTTGTCGGAAAAGTCAGCCCCGATAATGCCGTTCAGCAGTTCCAGACGTTTTTCTACGGGTTGTTCCTCGATGGGTGCGGCAACCAGTGTCCTCACTTCCTTTTCCGTCAGGTCATAGACCATATCGGCTTGGACGCTTTCCGACTGCACAGTCAGCGTCCGCCTTTCCGCATCCACGACAAGACCGTGCGAGGCAAGGCACTCCGCCAATTTCTCGTTGGAAAAATAGACCGGAGAGGCTATAAGCTCCTTGTACGACCGTGCCGGTTCCCCGCTGCGCGGACGGCTGACCATCGGCGTGATGACCGCCTGCAAGTCCTGCAGAACGTCCCGTTGCTGTACGGGTTGCGCCTGTTGATGCCCCTTGTAATAGAATCCGTAACCGCCCGATTGCAACTCGCCGGGCTTCATGCGCCCGTCGGGACGTTCGGGTACGATGGACGGCCCCGGAAAGAACAGTTGGCCGCCGACCCTGCGCAGGTGCAAGCCCCACTGGTTGCGTGGCGTCCAGCCGAGGAACGGCGGGGGCATTCCCATCCGTCCCATGCGACCGTACTCGCCGATGCCGATGCGGTAGCCGTGCAGCCCCATAGCCACACGCCCGTTGGCATTGCGGGCATGGACGAAGTTCTTGGGCATATAGAAGTCTTTGCCCACGATGCTCGTGAGCACGTTGTAGGCTTTCTTGTTGGCCGTATTGGTTCCCCAGTCCGTGAGTGCCAACATCTGACGTTCGCTTATCGGATAGACCAGCAGCGGAGAATTATGCCCCTGCACAATCAGCCGATACCCTGAACCATCAAGCGCAACATGGGCTTGCAGGCCGTTACGCATCAGCATATTGCGCATTTCGGGCTGCAAGTCCATCTGCCGGGGATTGGTATTCGTTCGTATCGCCATAGTCGGATTGTTTTCGTTATGCGTCGCCGCGTTCCATTGCTGCCTCCAGCTGTTCGTCCTTGAAGCGGACAAACTCGGCAGCGGATTCGTTGCCGACAGCAAGCCCCTTTTCCTCGCAGTAACGGGCGTATTCCTCCTGCCAGTCGGCGGAGAAATGATTGACGTAATCGAGCCAGCCGTATTCGCCGCTCTGCATCTTCCCGACAAGTACCTCTTCGGGATAATATTCGTTTTGTGCCATAATCTACGGATTGATTGTTTTTACTTGTGGAGGGCTGCCGCACGGTTGCGTTCGCCGCTCTTCTTCTGTTCGTTCCACAACTCCTCGGTGTAGTCCTCTTCCGAAACGTAGTCAAGGTTGCCGTCATCGTCCATGATCCAGCAACCGTAGCACCCGAAGGTGTATTTGTCCCACTCGCGCTTGGGCTGGTTGCGCCATTGCTGCGCGTCGCCCGAACAGAAGCGGATGCCGGTCTTGGCATGAAGGTCTATGCCCACTGTAGCAGACTCGCCGTCCACGACGACCGTCAGCGGCTCGCCGTGCTGCATCCCGTTTACCTCCACCGCACCGAGGCGCATGACCTCGGCCAGCACTTTCAGGTTGCGTGCGATGATGGGCGTGGGGACATACATCACCTGTTTCGTCTCGGTGTCAATCTGCACGAAAGCCTTGCTGCTCCGGCCGTCCGCCATTTCCACGTCGGCGACAATCGCCTTGCCGTCGAGCAACTGTTTCTGCTGCGCTTCGTCATACCGTTCCAACGGAGAGGATTTCAGTGCCGGATAGAAGACCACATCCACCTGACCGTTGTCCATGCGGATAAAGGCAAAGCGGCTACGGCTCTCTATTTGCCCGCCATGCTCGTCCGTGACACGCACGGGAAGCACGGGAGAATGCCGACCATCGCAGATGTCGTCCAACACACGCATCGGCAAATCCTCAATCATCTCCCGTGTGAGACCGAATCGTTCCAGTGTCGGAAAAGGTAATTCATCAAATTCAATCTGAACTTTTTTCATACTATATTCATATTATAAAATTGTACTATACAAAGATAGAGACATCTTATTATGACGGACAAAAATACAGCTATATAAATGGTTATAATATGCTGTTTTTATCTTCATTAGTACGATTATTCAATTCAAATCGTACTAATAGACGCAAAATATCAAACCAATACAAGAAATGACGGCTGTTTGTTTCCGACATGAAAACTCCCGTTATAACTTTGCCGAATGAGAAAAATTTTACTGATAGCAATATCGGGTGTTTCATTCTGCACGATGCCCGCTCAGGCGCAGTTCAACACGATTGCCAAGACACCAGAAAGATACAAGGTAGAAGCCTTGCAGGAGGGTATGAAAAAGCCGGAGCCGACACCCGAAAGCATGGCTCCTGTACAGGAGACTTCGACAAAACCTGCCGATGAAAGTAAGAAGTTGTGGATTGACCGTTATCTCAGTGTGTCTTATCCATTGCAGCGCATCAGAATTACATCACCATACGGCTACCGGAAAGACCCGTTTACCGGAAAGAGGAAGTTTCACGGCGGTATCGACCTGCACGCACGGGGCGAGCAGGTATTGGCCATGATGGAGGGGGTGGTCGTCAAAGTGGGACAGGACAAGACGTCCGGCAAGTATGTGACCCTGCGGCACGGAAATTACACCGTCAGCTATTGCCACCTTTCACGGGTGCTGACCGCCAAGGGTACGGTAGTCCGTCCCCGTGATGCCGTCGGTATTACCGGCTCGACCGGACGAAGTACAGGCGAGCACTTGCACATAACCTGCAAGCTAAATGGCAAGAGTGTCGATCCGTCGGTCGTTTTCGATTACATCCGGACTACACAGCAGGAGTGCATTTCAGCTTTGAGCAGACTGTTGTAAGAGTGTTTATGTCGCCAAACGCTAATCGAAAAGAGTGTCATTAGGTGATGTGGTTTTCGATTAAAACAGGGAACTTTTCATTTTGGAACTTATCGTAATTTTTTATTTGAATGATTGTGAAACCAAGACCGAGTAGGGAGATCGGACTCTAACGGTCTATCCCGTTGCGGGAGAGGACGCCTTCCGTGTAATAATGTTTGACTTCTCGCATCTCCGTGACCAAGTCGGCTATGTCGATCAATTCTGCCGGAGCGTACCGTCCCGTGATTACCAACTCTGTCCCGGAATGTCGTCGAGAAATCGCCGTCAATACCTCCTCAATAGAAAGCAACTCGTAATACAGGGCAATGGTTAGTTCATCGAGCACGACCAGATTATACTCTCCCGAAGCGAGAATTTGTTTGCAGCTTTCCAATCCCGCATAAGCTGCGTCAATATCTTCTTGTGCCGGCTTCTTTTCAATAAAGCACCCCCGACCGAATTGCTGGATGCGGACGTTGTTAAACAGATGTTCGATCTTGGTTTCATTATATTTCATGTTCTTTACGAATTGTCCGATGAAGACGCTTCCTCCGGCACACAAAACTCGAATGGCAAGCCCAAATGCGGCCGTTGTCTTTCCTTTCCCGTTGCCAGTATAGACATGTATATATCCTTTGTTTTCCATATTGTTGATTTATGATTGCAAATGTAATCCGTGTTATGGTTCGGCGGAAAGATGGGCAAAACAATAAGTATAGGTTTGAATCGTGCCATCCTCAAGCCGGATGTCATAACTTTGGCTAAAGGGAGTTCCCAGTCGGAAAAGTACGGGTGAGGAGAATATCGGTCCGTCGTAGCAGAACGTGTGGTATTCTCCGTTTTCTCCGTTGTGATCCATTTCCTTGGGGAGAGAGGCAATAAAGTCGGCATCTACCTCGCGACCGATGGCATCCATTCCCAAGCCATCGGCTTGCGTGGTCACGATGACCGTCTTCAGTCCGGAAGCGAGGTATTGCTGCATGACGATTTCCGAGGAGACTACTCCCCATAACGGCTCCACAACCTCTATTCCGAGTGGTGCGAGTTGTCGCTCCCTGTAGGCACGGACATCGTGCAAGTAAATATCCCCGAAAATAAAATGGGTTACTCCTTGCTCCTTGAAATGTAGGGCTGCGCAAGTCATGGCCTCTGCGTAATTTTCAAGGTTCCCCTGGGGTGTGAGATTCACGATATGCAGGGGAATACCTATACTGTCTGCTTGTGCCTGAAGCAAGGGGAGTGGGATACCGTGCATGCTGGAGCGTTGCGAGTCACGATTGATTGTGGTGAGCAGGGCAACGATGTCGTATAGCTCCGATTGACGAGCTCGCCAAAGGGCATGCGCGGAGTCTTTTCCCCCGCTCCAGTTGAATACGGCTTTTATCTTTTCCATTCGATGTTCGTAAAACTTCATGCTTCCAATAACTCACTCGTTTTTGCCCAATAGTAGTAGGCTTCCGGTAGGTTGCTTCTCAGCTTATTCAGTTTGTTGGGCAGCGAAGGTCGGATGACCATATCCTTTATATCGGCAGGGTTGTTGGAATAAGATTCTATTTCATTGATTCCCTTTTCAATTAACGTGGCTAAATAAGCCGCTCTTGCTGCATCAATAATGGCATGGTCTATCAGATAACGCTGCTTGTACATGAATGATTTGACACGGATGATTCCGTCTTGTATCAGGTCGAAGTCTCCTTCTCCGGCTTTTCCCCGTGTGGAGATACAAAGTGCCGTTTGGCGGATGTCATTGAAAACTTGCCCTATGTCCGTTCCGAAAGACCGGTATGAAAGTTCGACCACCGCAATCTTACGGAACGCTTCTTTGGTAATCTGCAGGTCTGAAACATTTTCAAACAGCCGCCCCACATCATAAAGCTGTTTGGCTATCTCCATCGAACAGGACCTTCCATTCCTGTAATAAGGTATTCCAGTTGTGTTGGGAGCGAAAGCCGTCAGTTTATCGCCCAAAATATCTTCTGCGGACGGGACTGTTACCATCAATGGTTTTCCTTCCAACCGTATGAACGGGCAGTTGATAGCTATTTGTTGGGTACGGAAATAATGAATGTCCTCGTAGAGTACATCCAGCAGGATATAGGATTGTGCATCGGTGTCATTTCGGTATGCAATCTGATAGAAAAACTTGGAATGGCTCTTGGGAATATCCGCATCATCCCGTTGCTTGCGTTCCACAAGTTCCAGATTGATGAAGCCGAAATCGGCAAATGATTTCAGATAGTCTTCAATGTTGGTTCCAGGGGGACAGATAAGATCAATGTCGATTGACAGACGATGAGCAGATTTCCCAAGTATGAGCATAAGTGCCGTTCCTCCCTTAAAAACCAGTGGACACCCGGCTTTAACCAGCATTTCAAGCAGGGACAGGGCACGGATTACTTTCTCTATCAGATTTTTATCATTATAGTGCAATTCGGATGAAACCTGTTCGATCCATTCTGCCGTAAAACACTCCTTCTTTATCATTTTATGTTCAGATTTTCTAATATGGACAATATTTCTTCTTTTGCCTTACGTCTGCCGGCATACCTGAATAGCCGATTTCGATTGACAGCGTACAGATTAAAGGCATTTTCAAAGATATGCTCGCTTTCACTGCCTTGTAGGTAGAAGAAATCCGCATCCCTCAATATATCCACCAACAGCTTTTCCAGTGTAGGCATCGGTACATCTGATACTTTCTGCAAAGGAGCTTCCGAGACCAAATTTTTCACAAAAAAGACACGGCTGTCCATATCTACATATCGGTAAATCATATCTTTGTCCGGTCGCAGATAGACGTCACGGTTCCCGTCTTTCAAAAAGTTGAAAACCGTTTCTGCCGAATCCCTGTCTGTTTCCACATAGACAACACGGTTGGAAGAAAGGTGATGCTGCAAGGTTGCGATAATATCCCCCTGATAGACGCAGAACTTCGCAAATGGGAAATTGACCAGCAACGAATCGTAAATTTCTCTTACTTCACCTATGAGTTTAGGAACAAAGGACTGTTTCATGACTTTAGCATACATTCCGCGTCCGGTTCTGACCAATGCATTTTCATTCACGAGCTTGAACAGATACCATGACAAGGAAGACTTGCTTATGCCAACCTTTTCGTGAAGATAGGCAAACAAGTCATCCATGCTGAAATCACGGTGTACTTCAGCGTATTCAAGTATGGATGTCGTTGTTTTGTTACTCATATTATATCCTGTTTTTGCCTGCAAATATAGCAAATTTTCGGCACTATTTCTGAATAGTGCCGAAAATTTGTATTTATTTAAAACAATCTATATGTAAATAACCTTTTGTCATCATCTACTAAATATCGGCACTAAATTAAAATTGTGCCGATATTTAGTGATTGTTCAATATTGTACAATGACAATTTACCAAATCGTATTTTCCTGTTTTATTGTTGTCACATCTCGTTTATCGGCAGGTCATTCTTTACTCTTTTCGTCGGCGAATGTAGGACGAAGCGCATAATCGCCAAGCCGCATTGCATTCGGATGACGAAAACAGACTGTTGCACGGTCGGTTTTCTATCCGGGTTTGGCTTATGATGCCACAGCTTCATCCTCTGGCTGCCTCAAAAAGCTGAAAACAAACCTGCACGGCAAACGAAAGCAGGGAAAAATAAAAATCAGCATGATAGTTCAACCAATTAAAAGTAAACAAGTATGGTAGAAGAAATTAGACAAGACGGCAGAGTGATATTGTCGAGCGAAGACGGTTTTTCCGTCCCTATGATTTTCAACAACCTTTGTGGAAAGAATTTCATTGGCAAAGAATACAAGGACTATATCAGGCATATAGCCTTTGAGGAAATGGGACTTAAGCCGGGTATCGTGTCCCATTATCGGAACGGTGTTCTATATAAGAACGGCACAATCCCGGAACTTTGAACAGGTAAACCAAAATAGGAACAGCAAAAATCAAAATTTATACAAATTTATACAGATATGGAAACAACAACAATTCATCCGGCAGAAGCCTATCTACGCAACGAACAAAATCCTACATCCTTATATGTAAGGATTGCAGGAAAACGCAGACGGCTGTTTATCAACCGCAACGAAAACGTCATCGGCATTATCGCACTCGGAAAACGCAAAAGCGGGTACATCTTCACAGATTGGGCAAGCATTGAGAAGATATACTATCCGTCATCCTCTCCCGAAGATGCAGCGGACATAGAAAAGAAACTGGTCTTGAAATACCAGAAACTTGCCCGGCTTGCCACGCATACGAATGATTGGCTTCGCAAAATCGCTAATGCCGATTTGGATAAATCCCTCTACGAGAACCGCATCACGACCGGCACACGCATCGACGGCAAGTGTATCGGACTTGCCACCATCGAGAAGTATTGCGGCAGTTGGGATATGGCTCGTTTCAGAACGGCACTGAAGCAAGGTGAAAAGTTTTCCACCGGACGCTTCGACTTTTGCGGCTATGACGGTACGCTGTGGTGCGAGCCACGCGAAAATGGCGATATGGCGGCAGGATTCAGCAAAGAGTACCGGAATTGTGGCAACGGCTACTATTATCTGCTTATCAACGATGAATACATGATAGGCTATGACATAGACTGAGTTATATGCAGGGCAACGACAAGACCGTATCGGGCAAAGTCTCGGTACGGTTTGTTGTTCCGATCGACCAACGACCTTTTATAAAACTCCTGTTCTCCCTCTTATAGCCTTACATCCTGCGGCCAGTTTGCTTCAAGCAACCTCACGCATTTTGTGTAACATGTTACATAAAGTGTGTGAAGCCCCTTTTTGCAAAAGGACGGACACGGACAGACTTGGCATTACAGGGGGCGGGATAAATCCTGCCCTCTGTAGTCCCAAGACAGTCCGTCGGAAAGTCCGTCCCGGCTGACCGCTTCACTCTTTTACCCATAATCTTTCCTTTTCTAACGGATTCCCATTAAACCCAAGTCCGCTGCCGTGCGACCTACGGGATAGAATTTTCCGCAAAGGTAACCGACCGTGCCAATCTTGCCAATGCCGACGTGCCGCCGCGAGTGACACGCAAAAATCTTCCTCTCCCTCTGTCGAGCGTATTTTTCCGGTTCAGCCTTGTCCGATTGTCCCTCGCCACCTTCCGAAAGCAGAAAAATCTTCCCGGCGGTCGCAAACAGACCGAACAGAGGGAAATAAAAAGAAAGGTTAAATATGAGTTACAACAAATTGAAATCATTGGTGGCAAACGTGGAAGCGATAAAGACAGCGTTACAAATCCACATTCAAGGCAGACAAGCCACACCAGAGGAAAAAGAAACCTTATCCCAATATTCGGGGTTTGGCGGTATCAAAGAAGTGCTGAACATCGGCACAGACAAGCCTGTAAGTGGCGACATGGAAGAACCGATAAGGCGGTTGCAGGAACTTATCGACACCTATCCCTATTTCACGGAAGCCATGAAAGCCTCTGTCCTGACAGCGTTCTACACCCCGAAATTCCTTATTGATGTAGTCGCAAAGCAGATACACGCCACATTCAAGGACAATGAGCTGCAAATGCGCTCATTCCTCGAACCGAGTGCAGGCATTGGCGGGTTCCTCCCGGTAGCCATGTCCGACACCTGCGGCTATGCCATTGAAAAAGACCCGGTTTCGGGTCTGATACTCTCCCTGCTGAATGACAACACGGTTACACGGACAGCCGGGTTTGAAACGATAGACGAACAGGGTTTTGAACATACGAAATTCGATGTCATAGCCTCCAACATCCCTTTCGGTAACTTCCGTGTGTTCGATGCGGAACTCTGGAAGAAAGGCGGCATATACGAGCAGGCTACCAAGACCATACACAATTACTTTTTTGTCAAGGCTTTGGAGCTTTTGAACGAGGGCGGCCTGCTGGCTTTCGTCACATCAAGAGGTGTGGCCGATACACCAAGCAACAAATTCGTGCGTGAATACCTTGTGAACCATGCCGATTTGATTAGTGCTATCCGTATGCCCGACACGCTTTTCATGTACACAAGCGGCATCGAGGTAGGCAGCGATTTACTGATCTTCCAAAAGCATACTCACAAGGCGGCACTCTCGCAGAGGGAACAGCTCTTTTTACAGGTCGGCAGGGAAAAGGCAGACACGACAGGCGCAATGACCGAATACGCCAACAAACTTTTCACATTACCGAAAACCACCCTCGCCACAGGCAGCCGCATTGCGATGAACCAGTACGGCAAGTATGTACGCAAATACCAGTGGCAGGGTGATGAAAACGCCATGTCGCAGTATCTCGCCGCATTGCTCAAACTCGACTTTGGCCGCTATTTCCGCAAAAGCCTTTTCACAAGTGAGGGACAGGACGGCATACACACGCAAATGTCCCTTTTCGGCAGTGTGGCCGTTAAGCAGCCACCAAAAGGCAGACGAGCCTATACGGACGAGCCGGAAGCGTGGATGAAAGAGGGTGCAATGGTACTGTTTGAGGGGCAGGTGGGCATTATCCGATACCGCAAATCCGAACTATACCAAGAGACGGCCACCGATTTTGTCCCGGTGGACGAGGGCAAGGTGAACACGGAGAGGGCTAACGACTATTTCTCTATCCGCAAGGCATATTTTGAACTTGCAATCAAAGAGCAGGAGGAACAGACGGAACAGCCGCATTTGCGTGAACGGCTGAACGCTTGCTATGATGCTTTTGTCGCCAAATGGGGCTTTTTCCACTCTAATGACAACAAGGAGTTTATCATGCTTGACAGCCTCGGCGTGGAAGTGTTCACGATTGAAATGCAGGTCAAGGGCGACATATTCAAATCCGACATCATGCGTGAGCCTGTAGCGTTCAAGAAGATAGACACGACCGTGCAACTGACACCGGGCGAAGCGTTGGCAAGCTGCCTTAACTTTTACGGCTGTGTGGATATGGACTATCTGATGCAGACCACAGGCAAGGACGAGGACGAGGTTATCGACGACCTCAAAGGCGAGATATTCTATAACCCTGCCACCGGAGAATGGGAACACAAAGGCAAGTTCATAGCCGGAAACGTCATCGCCAAAAGCAAGGAAACAGGCTCTTATCTTCCCGATCTCACAGGCAAGGAAAAGGACTGGACGGAAACCGCTGTAAAGGCATTGGAGGAAGCCATACCCGAAGCGATACCCTACGAGGAACTCGACATCAACATGGGCGAGCGTTGGATTGACACGAAGCTGTACGCCGATTTTGCCACAGAACTTTTCGGAACGGAAACCGATGTGATGTATTTTGACGTGAACGACACCTATTTAGTGCGGCTACAAGGATATTCCCCTGTAGTCTATAACACCTATTCCGTAAAGAATTACAACGGAGAGGATTTGTTCGTACACGCCCTGCAGGACACCGTTCCCGAAATAACCAAAGAGATAGAGCGGAACGGCGAAGCGGTACGAGTGCCGGACGAGGAAGCCATACAGGAAGCGGCCACCAAGATACAGGAGATAAGAAACCGTTTCAACCAGTGGCTCGACTGTCAGCCGATAGAGGTAAGGGACGAATTGGTAAGGGTGTACAACGAGCGGTTTAACTGCTATGTCCGTCCGCATTATGACGGCTCGGCACAGACCTTCCCGCAGCTCTCTTTCGAGAATTTTCCGTATGACAGCCTCTATCCCTCACAGAAAGATGCCATTTGGATGATTAAGCAGAACGGCGGCGGTATCTGCTGGCACGAGGTAGGCACGGGCAAGACGATGATAATGTGCGTTTCCGCTTACGAAATGAAACGCCTCGGATTGGTGCAGAAACCGCTCATTATCGGCTTGAAAGCCAATGTTCACGAAATAGCCGACACGTTCCGCAAGGCTTACCCCTCGGCAAAGGTGCTTTATCCGGGCAAAGAGGATTTCACTCCTGCTAACCGCAAAGAGGTATTCTCGAAAATCAAGAACAACAACTGGGACTGCATCATTCTGACACACGACCAGTTCGCCAAGATACCGCAATCGGAACAGACCATGATAGATATATTCACCGAAGAACTGGCCGATGTGGAGCGCAATTTGGAAGTCTTGGAACAATCCACCATGCGCTACCGCAGCGGAAAGATGCAGGACGGTCTGGAGAAGCGCAAACAGAACCTCGCAGCCAAACTTAAGGAATTGAAAATGAAAATCAACGAGCGGAAAGACGATGCGGTGGACTTTCACTCGATGGGCATAGACCACATATTTGTCGATGAATGCCACATTTTCAAGAACTTAATATTTCAGACACGCCACACGAGGGTTGCCGGTATCGGCAATACCAAAGGCTCGCAAAGGGCGATGAACCTGCTGTTTGCCATCCGTGACATTCAGCACCGGACAGGACGTGACCTCGGCGCAACATTCCTTTCGGGCACGGTGGTTGTGAACGCCCTGACCGAACTGTATGTGATGTTTAAGTACCTTAGACCAAGAGAATTGCAACGTCAGCAGATTTCTTGCTTCGATGCGTGGGCGGCGATATTTACGCAGAAAACAGCCGATTATGAACTGAACGTGACAGGTGCAATCAAGCGTAAAGAGCGTTTCCGCACCTACATCAAAGTGCCGGAACTGGCAATGTTCCTGCGTGAGATTACCGACTACCGCACCGCCGACATGATAAACCTCGATGTACCGGATAAAAATGTGCGCTTTCTTTCTCATGCGCCCACTATCCAGCAGGAGGAAATGATAGGCCGTTTGGTTTCCTTTGCACACAGCGGACAGTGGGAGGATTTGGGACTTGATACGCCCGAACCCGACAATCTCGACAAGGCAAAAATGTTGGTAGCTACCAATGTGGCACGAAAAATGGCTCTCGATATGCGTTTGTTGGGCGACAAGTTCAGCGACGATGCCGAAAACAAGGCTTCAATCTGTGCAAGAACAATCTATGAATATTATATGCGCTCAAATGAAAACCGGGGTACGCAGTTCGTGTTCAGCGACCTCGGCACATACAAGCCGAATGAGTGGAACGTATATACCGACATCAAAGAAAAGTTGGTGAACCTCGGTATTCCGACCGATGAAGTGCAGTTTATCCAGTGTGCTACCACCGAAAGGGCAAGAAAACGCCTGTTCGAGGACATGAACAACGGCAAGGTGCGTGTGCTTTTCGGCAGCACCACCATGTTAGGAACAGGGGTGAACGCCCAGCAGAGGGCTGTAGCGGTGCATCATTTGGAGATTCCCTGGCGACCGGCTGACATGGAGCAGCGCAACGGCAGGGCGGTACGCAAGGGCAACACCGTGAAACTGTGGGGCGGCAACGTGGTGGATGTGGTGATTTACGGCACGGAAAAGACACTTGATGCCTACAAATTCAATTTGCTGAAAAACAAGCAGATGTTCATCAACCAAATCAATAACGGCACAATCGCCGTGCGCCGTATCGACGAGGGCGGCATGGACGAGGACAACGGCATGAACTTCGCCGAGTTCGTGGCAATCCTTTCCGGCAACACCGATTTGCTGAACAAGGCAAAACTCGACAACAAGATTATGCAGTTGGAAAAGGAACAGACCATTTTCAAGAAAGAACGCATCCGTGCCGAGCGGAAAATAACCGCCGGACAGGAAGATATGGCAAAGACACAGCGTACAAAGGCCGGTTTCATCAAGGATTGGGAATACTTCAACTCTTACGAGGGGACAAAAGTAACACAACTTCTCAACCTGCCACAAGCTACAGCCGAGGAAACAGGCCGGGAATTACACCGCATCGCCAAAACCTACCGTAGCGGAGCGTATGGTACGATTGGCACGTTTACAGGGCTGAATTTGCTGGTACGCAGCGAGTACAGCATAAACGGTACATTTGACCGAAACACGTTCTTTGTCGAGGGGACAAGCGGGCTTAAATACCGTTGTGGACTGACAGGTGCGTTACCGCTTGGCTTCGTGGAATCTGCTCAATATCCGCAGGCTACACTAAACAAATTGCCCTCACTTATTGAGAAGCAACAAAAGACGGTGGAGCGGATTGAAAGCGAAATCCCCATATTGCAGGACATCGTTGGCCGCCAGTGGAGCAAAGCCGATGAATTGGTAAAACTCAAACTGGAGTGCAAGGAGCTGCAGCGGAAGATTGACGAAAGTCTCAAGGATGCGGAACGCTCTCTAACTCCATCCGAAACAACGGCTGCCGAATACGAACCTACTACTAAGGCCGCTTAAACCATAATCATATCTTAACCTTTTCCCTCTGTTCGGTTGCGATAACTCGACAGGGGGATTTTTCTTGTACTCCGATCTGATGGCGGCAATATCCATTTATATACACCTCCCAAATAGGCTTTACTTCACTGCTATACAGTCGATACTAAATGTAGTACATACTAATGTTAGTAAAGTAGGATATCAGGAAATCTCCCGTTGCAAAGGATAGTATGCACTACATTTAGTCAATCAGTATTTTAGTATAGTAGTAGATACTACGATACTAAAATGTAATAAAGTAGTAAAATAGTACACACTAATCATAGTAAATACTAAAAATAGTAGTATCTTTGTATCAGAAATAAAGATAGGAATTTATGGCAAAGATAATCGCTGTTTTGAACCACAAGGGCGGTGTCGGAAAGACGACCACCACCATCAATCTTGCTGCCGCATTGCAGCAGAAGAAAAAGCGTGTACTGCTCATCGACATGGACGGTCAGGCAAACCTCACGGAATCCTGCGGTCTCTCCATCGAAGAGGAACGGACGGTGTACGGAGCAATGAAAGGTGAATACCCGTTAACGGTATTCGAGTTAAATAATGGCCTTTCCGTTGTACCGTCCTGCCTTGATTTGTCAGCGGCAGAATCCGAGCTTATCAATGAGCCGGGGCGGGAATTAATACTGAAAGGGCTGATTGCAAAATTGCTTGAAACCCGTAAATTCGACTATATCCTGATTGACTGTCCGCCCTCGCTGGGTTTGCTGACACTCAACGCACTTACATCTGCGGATTTCTTGATTATCCCGGTACAGGCGCAATTCCTCGCCATGCGCGGAATGGCGAAGATTACAAATGTGGTCGAGATTGTCAAAACCCGTTTGAACCCGAATCTGAACATCGGCGGAATTGTCATCACACAGTTTGACAAGCGCAAGACGCTCAACAAGAGTGTTGCGGAACTCATCAACGAATCATTCTGCGACAAAGTGTTCAAGACCGTCATCCGGGACAATGTGGCATTGGCCGAAGCTCCGATAAAGGGTCTGAACATCTTTGAATACAACAAGAACAGCAACGGGGCAAAGGACTACATGGAGTTAGCAAAAGAAGTGTTGAAATTAAAGTAAAGACGATATGAGCAAAAGTGATTCATTGAAAAACGGCATGAGAAGCGGACTGGACGGCTTGCTGTCATCCACCGGGAAGTCCACGCAAAAGAAAGAGCCTGCACCGGTCAAAGCGGAAAAAGAACCTGCCGTGCATTGCAATTTTGTTATCGACAAGAGTATTCATACCCGGATGAAATACCTCGCTATCGAGAAGAATATGTCGCTCCGAAATATTGTGAACGAGGCGATGAAAGAGTATTTGGAAAAGCACGAGAAATAACCGGGGCGGCAATCCGCCCAATCAACTTTTATACCATACCGCTATCTTATGGCACATGTCCACAAGGTAGCGGTTTTCCCGTTTATACCCCTGGCTGTTCTCCTGCTCTATTCGCCTCTTATAGCTGCAATGCTGCATTTCCCCTTTCTATCCATTCCTCTTGCCGCTTGTCCGGTCTCGTTCCTGCCATCGCCGGTTGGTTTTCCAGACGCAAATTTGGACTGCCGCGCTTGATTTCATCGCTTTGAAGTGCATTTCTCGTAAAATTCTTCCTTTCCGTGAAAGAGTAATTTTCCGGAAAAAGCGTTGAAAATAGCTTGTTCGTCAGTCCCTTGAAGCATCTGTAAATCCCAAGCGGTTCAGGCAGAAAAAAGAACCGAAAAGAGGGAAAAATAACAAAACAAATATCAACCAATTAAATTTTATGATTATGGCAACAACAGCAGTTCAAGCAGTAGAGAAGAACATCACATCGGTAGCATTGGCAGACATTCAGTCGAGCAGTTACAACCCACGCAAGAACTTTGACGAGACAAGCCTTGCGGAACTTGCCGAGAGCATCCGTCAGCAGGGAGTGCTTCAGCCTATCGGTGTGCGCCCTATTGCGGACAACCGTTTCGAGATTGTCTTTGGAGAACGCAGATACCGTGCTTCCCTCATGGCTGAATTGGCGGAAATTCCGGCTACCGTCATGGAAATTTCAGACGAGACAGCCGAGGAAATGGCAATCACCGAGAACCTGCATCGCAAGGATGTTACCCCGATTGAGGAAGCCAATGCCTACCAAAAACTCATAGACAGCGGTCGCCACGATGTCCAATCCTTGACCGTGCAGTTCGGCAAGACGGAAGCGTATATCCGTACACGACTTAAATTCGTTTCCTTGATACCCGAAATCGCCGTGCTGTTGGAACAGGACGAAATCACAATCAGCGTGGCAAGTGAAATCTGCCGTTATGGGGAAGAGATACAGCGTGAGGTGTACGACCAACATCTGAAAGAGGGGGTGCAGTACAATAGTTGGCGAGGCATGAAAGCCTCCGAGGTGGCACAGAGCATCGAACGGCAATATACCGCAGACCTCAATCGCTATTCATTTGACAAAACCCTTTGTCTTTCATGTCCCCACAATACCAATAACATGATGTTATTCTGTGAGGGTAGTTGCGGAAATTGCGCCAACCGTGCTTGTCTTGTGGAAATGAACACATCGCACCTTACCGAAAAGGCTATGCGGCTCATGGAACAGCACCCTGCCGTTCCCCTCTGCCACGAAAGCTACAATTACAATGAAGCCGTCGTCGACCGACTTACCGCTATAGGCTACGAGGTGGAAAGTCTTAAAACCTATGCAACGAAATACCCCGAATGCCCCCAAGCTCCTCAAAAAGAGGATTACGATACCACCGAGGAATACGAGGAAGCAGTAAAGGATTACGAGCAGAAATTGAACGGCTACACCGAGAAATGCGAAGCAATCCGCACCCGAAGCGAAGCAGGAGAAATCTCCCTCTATCTCCGTATTGAGAGCAACGACATTACACTGTGCTATGTTGCAAATACCGCTACAACCGCAAACGGTACGGCAACCAAAATGCCGCTTTCACCTATCGAGAAGTTGGAAAAGCAGGACAAACGCAACAAGGAGATTGCCCTCGAAAAGACCGTTGAAGACACCAAAAAGCGGATTTTAGAGGTCGATATGTCAGAGCGCAAATTTGGGCAGGACGAGGAGAAAATGGTGTATTTCTTCCTGCTCTCCTCACTCCGCAAAGAGCATTTCAATGAGGTGGGAATTGAAGATAAAGGCTCTTATTACTACCTTACGAGCGAGGACAAAATGCGCATCATCGAGAACCTTACCGCCAAGCAGAAAGCCGTTATCCGCAGGGATTATCTGATTGCCAATTTCAAGGACGCATTCGGTAACAACGCCACAGCCTCCCTGTTGCTTGACTTCGCTCAAAAGCATATGCCCGAAGAACTTGCCAATATCCAAGACGGATATAATGAAGTGTACGAAAAGCGACACCAACGCATCGAGGAAAAGAAAGCCGCTTTGCAGGAACAAGCCACGCAGGAAGCGGAACAACCCGATGAACCGCAACCCGAAGCGGAAGCACAGACCGAACCGCAAGCGGAAGAAATAGCTGCCTGACAAATGTTGTTGTCATAACGGATAGGGGGAGGGAGAAATCCGCCCTCTATTCATTTTTGTATGCTCCGGACAAAGGACCCAAGTACCTCTTCTAACTTTCTGACGAACCCGTCACCACCCGCCCTTCTTCCATTCATAGCTTCCGTTTCCTCTCTTTTTTACCATTTTCAACTTCCCTTTTATAGCGTTTCCCCGGCTTCGTCCCCTGTCAGCCCCGGTTTGGTTTTATCAGATGCAAAGGTCGGCCGTCGCGCTTGATCCGGCGGCTTAAAGTGAATTTCCTGCAAATTCTTCCTTTCCTCAGAAAGAGTAATTGGCAGGAAAAGCCTTCCGTATGAAGCTGTACCGACAACCGTGTACCGCATCCATAAAATCCCAAAGCGGTTCCGACAGAAAGGAACCGAACGGAGGGAAGAAAAAAACAAATCATTAAAATTCAAGATTATGGACAACATCAAGGAAAGCAAGGAGTACCAGCTCGCCAAAGACTGGGAAAGGGCAGTGAACGATTACGGCTTCAACCCCAAACGGTTTGCAGCCGCTATCCCCGAAATGCACCCCACACTGCAGCAAAGCCTTTACAGGTTGGTAAAAGAGTGTATCGTGGTCATGGCGGACGAGACACGCAACTACGACGACCGCAACCGTGCATCGCACGAGGAAGCGAAGTGCATCATGGAATACCTCAAGGCTCACGGGAAACACATCCCATTAAGATAACAGATGTATGAAAACGAAAGAACTACAATTTGACGGCAATATCTACATCTGCCGTATCGTGAAATCCAACGAAGGTGAAGAATTACTTATCGGCTCTACCGCTCTGCTCGATGCACTTCATCCGGGCAGTTTCGAGGACGAAAACGAAGGTTTTGCAAGTAAGGAAGCCGAACAAATATATGACGAGGTTTTCTTTTTCACCGATGCGAAAACCCTCAAATTACCGGACGATGAACTCATCACGGAATTAAAAGAGGATAACCCCGAATGGTTCAACTAACATAAATCAATAATCATATTAAAAATCAAAGTTATGGATAAAGAGTATGTAATGCACATCGCACAGACCATCAAAGAACAATTGGTATCACTTACACCCATGCCCATTCTTATGTCGTGGGGAATCGGCGATTTTGTCGCTACGGTATTCCGGGATTTGCCGGCATTGCGGATTAAAGTAAACGGGCGGTTGCACGCCGGAAATGTCGTTATCGCACTCAACGGCTCCGATTATTATGAGGTATATCTGCTGAAAGAGAACGGTGCGGAGTGCGTCAATGAGGAAGTATGCTTCGACGAGTTGGGCGATGTCATTGACCGAGCCGTCGAAAGCGGTACGGACAAAGAGGAATACGACAAATTCTGCGACCGGCAACTTGCCGTACTTTTAAGCGGTACACGAGCCTGAATAAGCGAGCGACCGAATAACACCGCCCATTTTTCTACGTGGGCGGTGTTTTCGTGTGCGGTTGGATGCGTCCAAGCCGCAATATCCTATTATAAACTCACTTTTGAAGTCCTTGTTCCACTTTTACCGTTGTTACGGCTTGTGGGATTGTCCGGCTCCGTCATTTCCAATACCCCTGTACCAATCATCGGATTGATATAGACCTCCATAAGATTTTCCCTATCTTTCAATCCTAAATGTTGCAAAATATCAGATAGGTATTGCGGCTCAACACAGAACTCCAAGATTTGCTCTTTTCTCAAATCCTGCTTGCGAGGTTTTCTTGCGGGTTTTCTTGTCGGGTTTTCATCCCTAACTGCAAGGTCAGCACAACATAGTCCGGACGTGTTTCCTCGGCTACAGTAGGAAGCGGCCAACCCAAAGACTGCCAACCGCTCACAATCTTATCCACACCGCTACCAGCTTTCTCGGCACGCCCCAGACGCATGAACATCTGAGTGAGTAGATTGGCAGCAAAGCGAGTGCAAGACACCGGAACGCTAAAAATACCGAATAAGACCCACGCGGCACTATAATATGTTGGCATTCTGCCCTGTATATCCCGTATTTTTCGTACCTTTGCGGCACAAAAACGTATGTATATGGAACAACAGGTTATCCCATCGGATTATACACAATATGCAGAGGCAGTAGAGATAATCAAACATGCCATCGAACGCTGCCGGTATAGAAGTGCGGCTGCGGTCAACAAAGAAACTCTCTCGTTGTATTTTGGAGTGGGGAAATTCGTGTCTGAAAATTCCCGCATCGGCTGTTGGGGTACTAAAGCATTGCCTACCATATCAAAGCTCCTTCAACGGGAGTTGCCCGGTCTGCACGGCTTTTCTGAATCGGGGTTGAAACGGATGCGCTCATTCTATGAGGAATGGAGGACGTTTTTAATTCGTCCAACAGTGTTGGGCGAATTGGAAAACCATTCGTCGGAAAAGGGTACGGCTTTAATTCATCCAACAGCGTTGGGCGAATTGGATATTGACGAGCATCTACTGCTGCAACTTATCGGGCAACCGGTCAATACCGAATTTACCTGGGACGATTTTGTCAAGATCAGCTTTTCACATCATATTGAAATCCTGACTCGTTCAAAAGACATCGCGGAACGGTTGTTCTATATCCATTGTGCCGCTCAAAATGCGTGGTCGCTATCCTCTCTCAAAAATTACTTGAAAGAAGACATCTATTCAAATCGCGGATCTTTGCCGAGCAACTTCCTTCAAGTGCTGCCCGAAGCCATTTATGCCGTAAAAGCGATATTGGCGTTCAAGGATGAGTATATGCTCGAAATGGTTAATCTGGAGAATGTGGGAGAACGCGAACAGGACTGGAACGAAAAGGTCATCGAAAACCAAATCGTAACCAATATCAAGCAGTTCATTCTCCGTTTTGGAAACGACTTCACTTTTATCGACAGTCAGCATCGCCTGATAGTTGCCGGAGAAGAAATGTTTGCTGACCTTGTATTCTTCAACAGAGAACTGAATGCCAGCGTAATCGTGGAGTTGAAACGGGGCAAGTTCCGCCCGAATTATCTCGGACAGCTTAGCGGCTACCTGACGGTGTATGACATGACCGACAAGAAACCGCACGAGAACCCTTCAATCGGTATTGTCCTATGCCAGGATGCCAACCGCAAGTTTGTCGAAATCATGGTGCGCGACTATGATAAGCCTATGGGCGTGGCGACATACCGCACAGCCCAAGAAATGCCGGAGAATCTGCGCAAGACTCTACCGGACATCGACAAATTACAAAATCTGCTATCGGAAAACGATTCCAAATCGGAAACTGTCAGATAATTCATTTACGTCCGTAAAACCGGCTTTATGCCCACAAGATTTTGGGTAACTGAAATTGAATATAAAAATCCCTGCAATAATTTCGTGATTATTGCAGGGATTTTGATTTATTTCGCCCCACGCTTGTTCAGTACATCCGTTATCATGTCTTTTACATCCTGTCCGACTTGTATGAAATTTTTATACAAGATGCGTTCCCGTTCCTCCCTCGACTTAAAGGTGTAGAACTTCGGTAGCGGTACATAGGCCGCTTCCTCCGCTTTTATCTCCTTCATATCGAAATCCGTCTTGCAGAAGAACTTTGTAGTCTTGAACTCTTCCGATTCCTGAATGTTCATCGAGCCTCCTGTACCGGTTTTCGTCTTCACGAAATCCCTGGCCGTCTGTCCGCAAATCCATCCCGTCGCCATATCCGAAATTTTCGAGGCGGGTACAAGGCTGTCCATATTCTCATTGAGATTGATGCTCGTCTTATCCCGGTCGATGGTCACGCCCTTTTTGACCTGTACTACCTTGCCGAAAATGTCATTCGACAACCATTCCAGTGTCTCTTTTGCGCGAGCTGAACCGCTTACCACGTTGCCCACTGTCGTGATGATTTTTTGCATTCCCACTTTTCCGTAGTCAGCCTCCAACTGCGGCAACTCCTGAAAACCCAGCGTTACGCTTACCTTGTTGCTTCTCGCCGTACCTATCAGTCGGTCTATCTTGTGGAAATACAGTGTCGGCAGCTCATCCACGATGATGCTGACCGGAATATTCTTCCCCTGCCCGGTGTTCACACGGGTAACGAGACGGTTCAATATCAGAGCGTTCAACGCTCCGATGATACTTTCCATTTCCGGATCGTTGGCTATCAGCAGATAACTGGGTGACTTGGGGTCACTAACTTTCAGGTCGAAGTCGTCCCCATCCTTGTGGAATATCCAGTAGGATTCCTTGGTGGCCAAACGGCTGGTATAGACACGCAGCGTACCAATCATACCCTCTAATTGTTCCATTGCCTTGTTCTTGAAGGCCGTCTGGAACGGGCCGAGCAACGGCGCGACCTCGTTGTCCGTCTCCAGTACCTCAAAAATAGTCTGGTAGCTCTCATTGAGAAATGAAAGGATATGCGGCATATCCGAGTATTTTCCCAGCCAATAGGCAGGTTCCACGATGCTGCCACCCTCACGGTCACGAACGACACCTGTCGGCTTCCAGAACTTCGTCTGCGGATCTTGCCGTTTCTCCGCATATAGTTTCTTTCCGTTTGCATCGTAGGGTTCCCGCTCGTAGTTCACGAAAAAGTAGATACAGGCGGCAAGAAAGTTCACGGCAGAAGTCTGAAAGAACTGGTCACTGCCTCCGCCTCCCTCTTTCTTGCCTTTCTGCAGGGATTCCAACAGGGTTTCCGCCGTTTCGCTCGCCGCCGCAAGATTATTGATGTACTTTGCCTGAATGGGGTTCACCCGTTTGCTGTACTCCACATCCACGAAGTTGATGATGTTGAACTTGCACCCTTTGGGCAGTTTTCCGAGCTTCTGGTTTTTCTTGTAATGATAGTAAAGTTTAGTGGCAAGTGTCGGAAATTTGTAGTCATAGACCACCATCGCAAAGCCCTTGGCACTATGTTGGCGGATGAACGGTTCTATGATGCTGAACGTCTTACCGCTGCCCGGAGTTCCGACTACCCATGTTCCTCTGAAACAGTTGCTTATCGACACCCATCCCTTGCGAAATTTACCTTTGTAATAGTACCGCATCGGTATATTCACGCTATACTGGTTCTCAACCTTCTCTTCGCTCTGCTCGAAACTTTCATTCTCAAAGTTGAACCGGTCTTTACCCAGTCCCTCCTTGATGAACTTCGAGATGTTATCCAGTGCGATATGTACCAATATCACACCGACAAGCGTGGTCGCCATGTAGAAGATGATATTTAGTGGCAACGTGTAGAGCCTCGTTTCCATCGGATGATGGTACAACCACACGGAGAACACAATCAGGAACAGTCCGCTGATTAGCGGATATAACACCTGTCTCCGGGCATCGAACTCCAGATGCTTCTTGTTCCTCGTACCGATACAGGTGATGCAGATAAGCAGGAACGTCGCAATCTTGCTGTACACAAGATTACCGTCATTGTAAATCATCCACTGCTTGATGCGCCCGTGAATATCAATCAGTATGCCACCCCAGTGGTCGAGCATGGCAGGGTCGATGGCATACTCGAAGAACTCCATCAGCACGGAGATATAGATGACCGCACGGAATATCTTGTAGAACCCTTGTAATTCTTTGCTCTCTTCCATGAATCAATCCGTTGTTAATTCTTGTTTCCGACGATACCAACGGTCGTTGATTCGTATGACATCCATACCGAACCACACACCGTTTTCGTTCAGTTTCGTCTTTATTCTTAGTGCTACCGGTCCTAAACCCCAGATTTCCATGAGATATTCCTCGTTGAGCTGAATCAGGTCGCCGACATACAATATCCCATGAGATTCGAGTTTGCTTCTGACTATAGGCGTCATTTTCATGCTGAATATCGGCTGTGAGAGATAATGCACCTCTTCTGCCTGAATGTTGTCCAAGGCTATCTCAAGCCCTTCTTTGACTCTCTGGACAGAATTGATGTATTCTTCCTGCTGTTGGATTTTAATTTCCTGTTGCTGTATCTCATCACGCAATTCAGAAGCCTTCCTTAAAAGTTCGGCATTGCTTCGCTTCAATTCGTCATTAACATCCGTCATCGACCGGTTGTTTAACTCAAGTTCCTTGCGTTTGCCGTTCAACTCCTTGACAACTTCCTCCAATTTGGCAATCTGGCATCTCAGAGCCGAACCTTTCCCATTGTCTGCCGCCATGTTATCCAAAAGGTAGCTGAAGCGTTGAATCAGATAATCAATGTCCTTTTTATCAGACGCAACAGAATCGGCGAGCTTTTTCAGTTTTTGCCGAGGTGATTCATCTTTGATGGGATAGTATATGAGGAAAGCCCCCAATACCATCAATACTATACAGAAAAGCATATCTATATTCATATCGTTGCACATTTTATTTGTTCATGGTAATTATAGGCCGCAGCTTATGCGCCTGTGTCTTAGGTGTCTCCTGCATCGCGCCGCTTCCTGTCGAGTAAAGCCACGCTTTCGCCGTCTCTTGTCCGGACACTTCCGTCGATGTCCAGTACCAGCAATCGTATTCATCCAACGGCAACGGATGACCGCCGCACCGTTCAATGACAGGATTGACGGTTTCCCGGACAGCATACAGCAACCGCATCTGTGCTACCGACGGGATATAGGCACTCTGTCCGTACCGCCACAGGTCAAAGACCGCTTCCGCCATAGGCGAAGCCGTCTCCCTTGTGTCGTACAGCGCAAAGGTGTTCATGTTCCCGTCCAATGCCCCGATGTCGGCCGACGTCCCTTGTGCGACACCGAGGCTGTCGGCGAATGCCGCCGGAGCAATGTCCCACAGGTAAACCGCATAGCCGTTCCCTTCCGTTCCTTCACGGCGTTCGGTATCAAAGACAACCGCTATTGCCCGCTTCCCCGATTGTTCATACTGCGCATAGGACAATGCCGTGCCGTCCTCGCAGAGAATATGCCCCGGACGTACCGCCGTATCGGGTACGTCGATATGGGCGTCACAGGCAGCGCACAATACCGCCGCCACTACCATTGCAATCCATTGAATCTTTCGTATCATGTCATTTCCGTTTTTTTGTTTTTCCTTTATTTTATCGGCAGTTTTACACCCAGCACGATACCTGTCCGCAGCAAATCCGCCCCTTTTATCATCATGTCACTCTTGACCTGCCAGTACAGCGTCCATCCCGACCGCAGCTCATAATTGTGCTCGTAACCCACATGGATTCCGGCAAGAAACTTGTTCGTGTCGCTCCCTGCCGAAGCTCCGATACGCAAGTTGCCGTAATGGTTGCGTCCACGCACCACACAAGGTTTGTACGCCACACCGAAACCATAAGTGCGGTAGTTGCGCCAGAAGGATTCCGGACAAATATGACCGCAAGATTTACATTCCGTCCATTTCAGATAGCCGTTGGCGAAGAACTCCCACGCATGACGGTAGTTCATTTCATGCTCGTAAGCAAGCGTTACGTCCATGCCGTTCTCATACAGCAATCCCACGCCGAGCGAGAGGCGGCCGCCGTTGCGTTGCGCATGGGCATTGGTGGCAAACCCTATGCAGACAAGCATCAGTAACAAAACTGTTTTCAACGTCTTTTTCATCGTCATTCCTCCTCCAATAAAGCGGTGTTAAATGAATCGGCCGACAGCACATCCTCGTAGTCGATGTTCAGGCTGATATTGCGCCCGCTGATTTGTTGTTCCGTCATTTCGATAGTCAGCAGCTTGTCGTTCGGAAAGGTCATCTTTTTCACGACAATCACGTTCCGGTAGCCGTGCTTGAACGTCTTGCCGTGTTCCAATACCAGGGCAGGAGTCAGCTCGATGGTCTGCGCGTTAGTTGCCTTCGAAAGTTTCTTGTCCGACAGTTTCACCCGTATCTCGTCGATGTCGAAACGGATGTTCGTTTTGTTCTCGATGGAAAAGTCGATGAAGAAGTAGTCGCCCACCGAGTAAATATTGTTCAGGCGCATCACCATTCGGTGCGCCTTGGTCGCCACGTTGCGGATTTTCGCGGGCGAGTTCCACACCCGTCTTGCAAAACGCACCATGTCGGCTGTGGACATCGAGACCGTAGGATTGTTGTAGGCATCCCGTTCCTGTAGCTGAATTTCCTTGTCTGCCACCGCCTCGCTTATCCGCGTGGTGTAGATGAGTGCATACTGCGTGCGATAGCGTTCCGTTACGATGGTGACGATGGCCAGCACTTCACCGTCCTCGTGTCCCGTCTCTTTGGGCTTTAACCGGATGATGTTCTCAATGGGTTGGTCGCCCGCCACCTTGTCTGTGGAAATATCCACGAAGCGGACCGGTTCCGAGGCTGTGATGACGGTCGTTACCTGTTCATTGACAGTCAGCCGTTCCATCTCTTCGTATGTACGCTGAGCCTGTGCGTTCCGTGTGGCAAAAAGTCCTGCCGCCAGAAGAAATGCAGTTATAATTATTTTCTTGTTTATATCGTTTCTGTTGATATTTTTTATTTTTTTATTTCTTTATTTCCCTTATTTCGCTTTCTTTAATCCCATGACCACGTTCCAGTTCCTCCCGAATCCGTCGTCCGGCAATTTCGCAATACGTCGGTTCAATCTCGAATCCGATGTAATGCCGTCCCGTGCGGATGGCGGCAATGGCGGTCGTACCCGAACCGATGCAGTTGTCCAGCACCACATCGCCCTCGTTGGTATAGGTGCGCATCAGGTACTCTATCAAGGCTACCGGCTTCTGTGTCGGATGATAGAATGCTCCTGTCTTGTGTTCCTTGGGTATGGAAATGACAGAGGTCGGGTACTTGTCTTCGGCAACACGCACCGGAGCCAGTTTCATTTCACCGTAACAGCGGTTCGTGAAACCGTCCGTCTTGCGCCGTCCATGATTTTTCCGTTCCGGTGGACACGGCATCATCTGAGGATGATATACCGGCTGACGGTCGTAGAACACGATGATGTCCTCATGCTGGCGTAGCGGCATCCGGTTGGCATTCAGGTGACCCGTTACCCGGTCTTTCCGCCACACGAGGTTATACCGCCACATCCGGGGTTGCGAGAGCATGAGCCGCGCCGAGAAGATGCCCTGCGCAAAGAGGATAACGGGGCTTCCCGGCTTGGTGATCCTGCGGTACTGTTCCCACAACGCTTCGAGCGGTATCTGCCTGTCCCAGTGTACCGCCTTGTTGCTACGGTTCAACACGCCGTAAGGCAAATCCGCTATCACGGCATCGACACTGCCGTTCGCCATGAGCTTCATGCCCTCGATACAGTCCATATTATATATGTTGTCAATCTCTATCATGGCTTCCGTTTTTACTGTTTCTCACGTCCGTTCACCAGATAGACGAAAGTGCCGTATTTCAGCTTTACCTTATTTTTTTTGATAGCTTTGCCGATGGCATTGCTCGTTTTCTGGTAGGCATTCGTAGCGGCTTGCATTCCCCATTGCGAGAGACTGTTGCCGTAACTGCCGGTATTCATGTTCAGATTCCCCGACACCGCACCGCTTGCCACATCCTTGCTCGTTTCCCGGAACTGGCTGTTCGGTACATAAAGCCCCTCCATGCCGTCCGTGTCGTAAAGGGACAGGCTGACCTTCACCAGTTCGTCCTCGATGAGAATGCTGGTGATGTTCCCCTTCACACGCCCCGACGAGAAGCCGCTCATGGTGGCATACAGATACGACCCTCGTTTGACCACGCACTCGTTGATCTCCACGTCGTCGAGCAGACGCAACCGCACACGCGAGCCGTCCACCGCTTTGATGTCCTCGTCGATAATGGCCTTTATCAGTTTCGGTTCACGGGCATTGACCGCAAGCGTATTGAAGTAATCCGAAGCCGTCTTTACCTTGCGTACCACTTCGCTGGGCGGTTCGTTCTCTGACGGGGCTTTTACCGAACGGCTCTCTTCCTCTATTTTTCCCTTAACCTCTATGGTTGCCGTCGGGGGTTGCGCCGATGCGGTACTGTCCGTATCGGTCGCCGGTAATACCTCATTGCGTCCTCTCAACCTTGCTTCGGCAAGGGCTTTCTCCAGTTCCGCGAGAGCTTCTTGCTCGCGCGTCTTGGCATCGGCAATTTGCGCTGCCGCAGCCTTTTCCTGCTGTTGCTCATCGAGCAGGGCGATGTCGTCCACCGTGTATTGCGATTCATATTCTTCCTTGTTGTCATCGGGTTCATCTCGTTCTATGTTATCCACTGCGGAGTAATCCTGTATCTTACCCCATGATTTGGCCATGTTCTCGTACTTGCTGCCTATGCCGTCACCGCCTTTAAGCCGGGCATCCGGCAAATCGGGGTTCAAAAACTCCGTTGTCTGCAGCGTCTTGTCCGGAATCTCCGCCGTTTCGGTCTGAAACAGGTCGAAGATGAAGTACGATGCAACCAGAAGCGGGATATACAGGACAGCCGGAAGCATATACTTCGGCTCCCTGAAATTGATTTTATCAAATATCTTCATCATACATCTTTTAATTGAGTTGTACATACTTGCCTTCAATGCTGCAGTTTTTCAGCACTTCTGCGTTTTCCACTCCGAATGCGATCAGGATGCTGCCGCAACCGGGAGAATCGCCGCGTGTTCCGTCCGGGCGGTAAAACCGGATGCGGTGGCGCAGGAATTTCATGCCCGTCGCTTTCTCGAAAATGACGTCCTGAAACATTTTGGAATCGCAACGGTTGAACAACAGCGCGATGCCGTTGCCGTGTTCCGCCAACTTTCGGACAAACTGTTCGATAAGGGGACGCGAGTACGGAGGATTGAGCCATACACGCCCTTCCCATTTCAGGGACAATCCGTCCATGTCCCGGTCATACATGACCTCGGCGGTCGGCCACAACGGATGGACAGGGGCGCAAGGGTCAAGGTCGAACCTGCCTAACGCTTTCAGCACCTCCTTCGGGGTGTACCATTCGTCCGACGAGCGGACTGATTTTTCAAATCGTGTATTCATAAGCACTCCTTTATTGCGGTTCATATTTCTTGTTCTCGTTCCGATTTTCCCTTATTTCACCCCCTTGCAGCCTCTTGTGTCTTTCCCGCAGCACCGAATCCTGCATTTCCGTCGCCGTGCGTGTCGGCCGGCTGTTGCGGTATGCCATCGTAATGCGATAGATGTTCCAAGTGAACCCTCCGATAGCGAAACCGAAGACGATGACCAGAAAAAGTATCCGGTGCGCGTTGGCGAATCCCTGTACCTTGGCGGCAGCCTTGTCGATACGTGTCGCTTGGGCGAACTTTCGTCCGGCGGACACCTCCCGCTCGTAACGGTCTTTGTATTTCGGATCGTTCTTGTCCGGCATCTTTTCACCGAAGAGCATCCGCCTGAATCCCTTGATATTCATAAACTCCGTTGTTTAGTAGTTGATCTTCGTTTTCTGTTCGATGTCCTTGTTCAGCAGGGTACGCCAGTTCACGATAAGCAGCCCATGCGGATTGTTCTCTGTTCGGGGTACACGCTTGAGCTGTCCTGCCGTCACCAGTTCACGCATCAGGATATTGCTCCGTCGCTCGATGCGCTGCCGTCCGTAGTAGGTGAACTCCATCTTCTCCTTGTTGAAAGCCACGCTGTCGCAATAGATGGAGAACACCGAACTCGTACCCAAAATGTTGGAGTAGAAACCCTTTTCCTTGAGCGTGTTGTATTGTGCCAACCCCGTCTCATCGACTAAATACATCGCTTTTTCCATCGTATAGCGGATATATTTGTCATCCGGCGGTAACGTGAAAAAATAATGATGAAACATCTCCACATGGCTTTTGGCTTCCACATCAAGCGTTTCGTCCATTGTCGTGCGATTCACGAGGATAGGCACGTTGCCGTCCAGCACATACACCTTCTTCTGCGCATCCGAGACCATCGTCCGGGCTGTCCAGATGCTTGACAAGCTGATGATGACACATCCCACGAGAAAAGCGGTACAGATGATGCCCACCAGTCTGATTTTGTTTTCCAAATTCTTGATGACCATCGGTTATTCCCTTTTACCGTTCAACATCTGTACATATTCCGTGTGCAGCATGGGTATGACCGCATCCCGAAGTTCCGTCAAAAGATTCTCGAACTCCGCCGAGAATATCTCCACGTAATAGCCCTGCATCTCCACATGGACAAGCACCCACCAGATTCCTCTTTTGCGCTTACCAGCGTTCCGCTGCAGCAGGGCAAGACGCAGCTTGTACGTTAGGTACGTCACTAAGGGGGCGATGTACCGGTCGTCGTACTCGAAGGCTTCGTCCAGTTCTTCATACTGCGGGTCGATGCGGTGGTTCTCCGCCACCTCGCAAACCTCTTTTCTCGCTCGTTCCTGTGCAAAGGACATAAATTTCTCATCCTTGCACCAGCTTTTGATTTTCTCTTGCAATTTCATGTTGTTATGATTTTTATTGGGTTTATATTATCTTTTGCGGATTATCTCATGATGCCGCCCAACCCTCCGGTTGCCGTCATCTTCGCCTGCTGTGCCACGCCCTCGCCGAAGTTTCGGGTAGAGAATGCCGTGTCGCCCTCCGGTATCATCCATGCCGCCAAGTCCGGAACAAGGTTCAGGCACTTGAGAGCTACAATCGAAGCCGCCATCAGGTAGCCCGCCGAGAAGAACGAGTTCTGCAGGTAGGCGGCCATCGTCTGCTCGCTGGCGGTTATCGCCGTCAGGTTCTCGATTTGGATGCACAATACAATGTCAAAGAGCAGCAGCACGTAGAAGCCCACGAAGTAGAGCATCGCCCCGTAGAAATGCACCGTCAGATAGCGTGTCAGCCACTTCGCCCAAGCACCTTCCCATTTTGGCAGGATGCTGAACGCCCACTGTATCGGCCCGAAAATCGTCAGCATTCCCAACAGGATTTGTTGGCAGTAAATCGTAGCCCACCAACCGATTCGGAACACCACGAGGGCAATCAGCATGATAATTTTGTCTATCCCCACGATGACACCTGCCGTCAAAGACGTGAACCACAACTTCGCCGCATCCTTTTCCATGTTCGTCACTTCGTCCACACCGGTCTGCTCCATTGTCGCCTCTATCAGATTGGGATCGGATGTGCCTGTGTGGGCGACATCCGCCTGTGCCTGCAGGTTCGTGTACATCGTGTCACGCACATGGATGAGCTGCTGAACTTCCTCGAACCTGTCCGATATCTGTGAAGCTTCGGCTTCATACAGGTCATGGGTGTACGAACCTATGCAGTTAGGGATGTAGGACAGGAAATCGAGAAAACACCAGTTGTTCCGGCTCCCCGCCATACCCGTGTCCGCAGGCGGATACCACCAGCAGATGATAATCGACACGGCAAGCGGCCTAAACAGCTTCATCACGTCCAACGGCTCGTGCTTTACCATCATCTTGTAGGCGATACCTGCCGCCATGACGATGGAGAACAGTGCCGCGAGTGCCATGCACATCTGCAATATCCACCAAAAAGGTCCCTGCGCACCGGTAAAAGTCGCGTCAGTCAGAAACTCGTTGGTCTGAAAGATGACATCATCTATTTCCTCCTCCAACAGGTTGATGCCGAAATCCGAAAGTATATCTCCGTTTGCCATAGCCCTGTCTTTTTATTTCCCTCTGTTTACACTCTCGTTGTCATCTTCGCCGTTTCCGTTGCTGCCCGATTGCGAACCACGCACCGCAAGGCGTGATTCCTGCCACCGGCTCATGGCATTGCGGACAATACCGCCTTTATGCAGGGTACGGTTGTCCGTTGCGTTCAGCAGTGCATTCGTCACCGTTGCGTTCTGACGCTTGGCAAGGTAGCCCACTAAAATCTCGTTCTGCCGTGCCACATCCTCGTAAATGCGCAGATACTCCTTCTTTCGCTGGGCATTGGGCATATAGGCGTCTTTCGTGGCTTTGATGGCACACTGATAGACGTGGTAGTATTCCGTCCACCGTTCCTTGTCGGCCGGAGTGCCACCGGACAGGAGAATACGGTCGATGTTGCGCCGGAACCGCTCCATCTGTCCGCTGACCTTATCGCCCTCGGCAAGCCATGCGATGTCCACCTGCCGGTCGGCAACGTTCAACGCCTCGACCTTCGCCCGCTTGACCAAGGCCGAATCAATGGCTTCCGCTTCGTCCACCTGGTTGTAGAGATTGATACCGGCAAGCGTGCGGAACGAGAGCTTGTTTTTGGCCGCTGCCGACTTCTTGTATTTGTTGTGCAGCACGGAATAATAGAGGTCGGGCGAGAGTGCGCCCGTACCGGTCTCCATGACCGTTACCTGATTCTGCTTCGGCGAATCATGGTTGTACGTTACATACTGTGCGTGTACGGCTGTCGTTACGGCGACCCCCACCGCCATGAGTAATAGTTTTCTGTTCATATTCTTCTCTTTTTGTCGTTAATAATCCAGTCTTCCGGCTCCGCGCCAACGCCCGAAGGCGTCATCGAGAATCTCCCGCATGGTGCGGGAGCGATATACCTTTGCCTTCCAATAGCCGATACGCACCTGTATATACCGCCATGTCTCGAAATACGCACGGTTCAGATGCCGCTCGATGTTGTCCAATGAGCGGTTGATGGCCTCCAACACCATCAGCAGGTCGGAGGTCGAGCAGGCTGCCGCTCCGGTGGCATACAGCACGAGGTCGCTCACGGACTTGTAGAGCTGTTCCCCCTCACGGGCAATCGCCCTCAGCCCCCTCGCATTGATGGAGATAATCAGGGTATCTGCGGATTCGATGCGTCCCCGTTTCAATATCTTCGCATTGAAATCCTCCAACAATGATTTATAGTCGCCGATACGGTCGCTGACCGATGTGTAGGTATTCTTGACGTTCAGCACCGTGCGCAACGACTGGTACATGACGTCGATGACATCGAACGCACGGGTGTACCGGTCAAGGTCGATATTCAGCTCTTTATAGCCCCCGACTTCCTTACAGCTGTATTCGTGCAACAGTTTGTTGCTGTACTCCAAGGTACTGCGGGCCAACAACAGGCTGCGCTGCTTCTTGTGGTCGTTGATGTAGGCTTCGACGGAGACTATATCGAAAGTCCACTGCGCCTTGGCGATACCGGGCAGCAGGAAGAGCAGCAATGCGGCTATCCGTAAAATGCGTTTCATGGCCGCACCTCCTTTCCGCCGTTTCTGCCGCCATCGTTCCGAAACGTCCGTGCGCTCTCCACCCAGCGGTCATGGCATTCCTCCACGAGCGTCAGCCTGCGGCCTTCGTCCGTGTCCAGTCCGGGCAACACATCCTTCATCACGTCAAGGATGCTCCGCTTGTAGTGCATCATCTTTTCCAGCGATACCAAGTCGGCGTATATCCTTGTGATTCTGCTGTCCACCTCCCTCGCGATTTCGAGGCGGTCGCTCGACCACAGCAGATGGTACACGTCGCCGGACGGAGTTTCCTCCAGCGGTGTGCTGCGGGCGTATTCCGTCGTGATTTTGCAGGACGGGTGTTCACGGGCGATTTCGGCGATGCGGTCGTTCACTAATTTGGTTTTCTCCGCATCCGAAAGCCCCGGATCGAGTGTCAGCACATCGGCGACGTGCGTGTCCGTATAGACCGAGGTCAGTTCCCATTGGATTTGGATGATGGCACGGTGAATCTTGATGCCGAGAAAATATTTCGGCTTGCGGGCAATCGAGACCGTAGCCTTGAATGTGATGATGCCGTTGATGTTCGGCATTGTCGCCTTGCGCACATACGAATAGCCGTTCCACGATCCGCCGTCCTGCCATGTCAGGCCGTAGGCAGCCTTGCAGTCTTGCATGATAGCTGGAATGCGGTAATAGTCATCCGTCGCTACGCTGTTGTCGTCTGCGGCTTCCGACTTCGCCTGAGCATAGTCGGACTGTTTCTTCTTCCACTCCGCGAGTTCGCCTTTCAGACGGTCTATCCGTGTCTTGTTTGCATTATACTGCTGTCGGTAAGCCGCCGCATCCTCAATGCTCGCCGTACTGATTTTCTTCAGCAGGACAGCGTTCTCGTTTTCCAATGTCCCGATTTGCGCTTCAAGATTGGCCGCTTGGCTGTTTGCCTCGTTCAACAGCGCATCCAGTTCCGAAAGGTCGAGGTTGTTTTCCGTCACCGAGGTCTGCATGGCGCACTCCTTGGTGTGGGCATTCAACGAGCTGCCGCATTTACGGCACTTGTATTGTGTCGAGCCCTGTCCGAGCGTAACCCCGTCGGAACAGGTCACGCTGATGGTCACGCTCTCGCATCCCTTCAATTTGGCGGCGTCCGTTGCTTGGTAATAGTTCCGCGTACCGGAAGATATATAATAGGTGTAGCCGTCCTCGTTTTCGTTGAACTCCGCAAGTCGGACATTCAGTTGCGCCCGAAACGTATTCAAGTCCATCGAGTAGGAATCGAAGACTTCCTCATAGACAACTTCTTCCTTATTCCAGCTTATTCCAGCTTTTGCTCACATGGATTTCGTATGCGTATGCCTTTTTGGTCTGCTTGTTTTTCTTGCTGATGATATAGGCACTCATCCAATAGTTGATGCTGTAGCTGAACCCGTCGTTCTGGTTGTTCAACTGCTGCACGCGGTTTCTTGACCAACCGGCATATCCTTCCGAGTTGGCAAGTACCTGTTCCCGTTGCGAGGCGTTGGGATAGAAATTCGGGTCGCTCGCGTTGAACCGCACCCATGCGCCCCCGTTCAGGATGCTGTTGTCGTCCGTCGGAGGATAGTAGTCGCACAGCGATACGCTCCCTTGGTCACGCCGGGCAATGTACCACCGCTGCGTGTAATAGTTCCCCATCGCTTCGTCCAGGTAGTCGGTCATCCATGCCGTGAGGTTGTAGTTGCTGAAGTTGAACAGACCGGCCACGTTGTCCGGACCACCCACCATGTCAATCAGCAAGCCGCCGATGTCATGTTCCGCCTGCTCGAATAGACTCCCGTAGTGTTCATACAGGTTGCCGATTTCTTCAACCTTTCCGCCCATCAGGTCATGGAACGAGCTGCTTTGCAACAGGGCGTCACCGAGATTGGCAATGCCTGCCGTTGCAAGGCCGACACCCGTGTTATAAAGGTTGTCGAGGTCGCTTTTCAGGTTCTCGTGCGTGAAGTTGCCCGGTATGTGGGCGAAGTTGTCCATCATCCGCTGCCAGTCGATGTTTCCCGTTTCGGAGAGCTTTAGCAAGGGGGCAATCTCCGGATTGATTTCGAGAAAGGCGATGTCCGAAAAGGTCAGCGTGCTGTTGGTCACCACGCTCTCGAACTGCATACACAGACTTTTGGTATCGTCGCAGACTTTCATCAGGTAACTGCCCCAATAGATAGCCGTTTGCGGCGAATGGAGCATCTGCTTCGCCACCACCCATATCTTGGGCATGATTTTCTCCGCCACCATCCGGTAGATGCGCCGGTAGTAGTAGTTCTCCGTGCGGCTGTTCCAGATGCCGAGGTCGCTCAGGGCTTTATGCTCCAAGAACTTGGCCGCGAATATCCCGGCGGTAGCGACCTCCGCTGCCGTGTAGTGCTTGAGGATGTCATCGACCTGCTCCCGGTAGTACCCTTCGGCGACCGCTTCCGTACCGAAGGCGGCCACCATCGCCGCAACGGTACGGGTGTCGTAGTTCACGCTGTAATACTGGGCGTGAACCGTCTGGCAGAGTGCGACCGAGGCGATGGTCAGGATAAGGAGTAGTCGTTTCATGGCTGCAATGCTTATTTGGATTCATACACGGGACGGAGGTTGAGCACACGCCCCGTCTCGTTTACTTTTTGTGCAAAAGGCAGGGACTTCCCGATACCGCTGGCATCCCAGTCCCGGCAATATGCCTCGATAGCTTCCTGGTGGCTGCACCGAAGTTCCTTCTTGTAAAGCTTCAGTGCCTCCTTTTCCGCCCGTTCGGTCGTGTAGGTCATGTAGCACTCGTGCGGCTCTTCCACGCCATACACGCCGCTGGTCGTCCCCCGGCGGATGAACACTTCGCGGAAGAAGCTGCGCCCATCCTTGTTCTCCAAGCGGTTGATGGTAAATATCTTCTTGCAATCCACCTCGGTCAGACCAAGAATCTTTCGGATTTCGTCAAAGCGTTCCTTGAACTTGCTTTGATCCAGCAGCATCACCACGTCCGAGTTGTTGATGATGGCCTCCTTCACGATTTCGCTGCCGATGATGTCCTGTATCTCCTGCGTCACCACGCCAACAGAAGCCCAAAATTTACGGGCGGTCTTGTACATGAACTTGATGTATTCCGCCATGAGCGGGCTGGCAATGGCCTTCCACGCTTCCTCGATGACAAGGACTTTACGGTTCTTCTTGATGCGCATTTTCTGCAGGAACACGTCCATGATAATCAGTGTGACAATGGGAAACAGTTTCTTATTTTCCTTGATTGCATCCACTTCAAAGACAATGAATGTCTCGTCAAACAGTGCCGAATCCACTGTCTCGTTGAGAATTTTCTCATACGCACCGCCCTTGTAGAACGGCTGCAGCATGGTCGAATAGGTCGAGTAGCTGATTGTCGTGATGTCGTTTTCGGTGCAGATCTGCTCCAGACGGTCGAATGAGTAGTCAAAGAATGAGTTGAAACTCAGCTCCGTCACTTTGAGGGCCGCCCGCCGTGCCTCAAGCACCTCTATCTGTTTGCGCACCATCTCATCCACCTCTCTGGGTGGTTTGTTTGGGTTCTTTCGGCTGGCCGCCGCAAACAGGTTTTTCAGCAGTACCTCCCGTTGCTCGTCGGTGTATCTTGTAAATCCGTTGAAATAGGCATCATAGTAGTCTATGATTATCTGCTCGACAATGCGGAACTCAATTTCGGGGATTTGGCTGTCCGACCCTTTCCAAATCATCAGGATAAGGTTCTTGAGGAAGTCTATCTTCTCGATGTTGTATTCCTCCCGGTTGATGCGAAACGGATTCATCGTGATAGGCCGTTCTTCGGTATAGCTGATATACTTGCCGCCCAGATACTCGCACAGTCCCTCGTATGAGTTTCCCGTATCGACCATGACCACATCCGTTCCCTGCTCATGGAGCTGGCGCACGACCGAGTTGATATGAAAGCTCTTGCCACTCCCAGAAGGCCCCAGACAAAAGAAATTCGAGTTGTCCGTCAGCTTGTTCTTTCCCTCTTTTCCCGTGATGTCAATAGCCACCGGCACACCCTGACGGTCGGTGTAGTAAATCTTCAGCGGTGTTTCCTCGCTGTGCAGCACGCGCTCCTTGTACATCAGGCACATCGCCGCATCGGAAAGGGTCAGGAAACGGTCGTATTCCTCATTGAGCGTGTAGCAGTTGCCCGGAAACGAACCGACGAACAGTTCCAGTTGGTTGTACGCCCGCTTGCTGATATGGATGCCCATGCGCCCGAATGCGTTTTCCAAGTGGTTCGTACACTTTTGCAGGTCTGCACCGGCAGATACGGCTACCACCATGTTGAAGTGCGTATATACCAGTTGCTTGCTTTCACGGGCAATGACCTCCTGCACACGCTTGATGTCCTCGACCGCCATCTGGTTGTTCGGGTTCGGAATACTCGCGTGGCGGTTCTTCTTTTTGTCGAGCATCGCCAGTTCCCGTTTTTGGTTGGGTAGGAAGATGACTTGGTTATAGACCACCGTCTCGGCGTCCGGTATGTTGTCCACCACCGAAGCCAGATCGACCGGCATTTCCGTGTTGTTCACCTCGATGTTCGTGTACGGACGTATCATCGAGGGCAGTGCGGCACAGTCCACGTCCACAAGGCTGTACACCTTGCAGCGTTTGTCGCCCATCGACACCGTTTCATCGTCCGCCTTGAAGTTCGTCATCGACACGGTGCGGTCTTTGAAGTTCATGGCGAAGTAGCGGTCGACATACTCGCTCGCCTCGGCTTTGTTCAGGAACCTGGCCTGTACGCCGCTGTCATGCAGTTGGTCATGCACCTTGCGGATTTTCACGAGGAAATCGCGCCACTTCTTGTTGTCGAACGAGAACAGGCGGCTCTTTTTCGCCTCCTGCGTGATGGTCAGGTAGCAAAGGCTGTCCGTGTAGGGACGCCCTTTGAAGTAGCGGAAATACGACGCCGACAGGAACTCCTGCCCGTCAGCCGGTTCGCTTGCAAACTGTTTCCTGACGAAGATATCCTGCTTGTGGATGGCGTACCCTTCGCCTAAGGTCTGCGCAAGGGCGGTGAACAGGTGCGTGAAGTCGTAGTAGCTATCTATGTCCGCCGAATATTTCTGTACCGGATTCTCTATCTTAAGTACGGCGGAATATTCGCCGGTCTTGGTGTACAGCACACCCACACCGTCCGTTTCCTCCGCTGAGAAATAGATGTCCTGAAAGATTCGCTTGCGCTTGCCGCCCGTACCGAACGCATAGACCGACAAGGCCATACCCGCGCACAAAGCGACAAAACATAAAATGATGTATAGGGTCATTTCGATATACGTGTAATTAAATAGGGGCAGGTTCGCCTTGCTTCAAGACAAACCCGCCCGCGTTCAACAATCAATAAAGCCATGCACATTGCCGTGATGGTTTTTCTTTCGTCAGATCTTGCGCGAGTGGGCATACACATACACACCCGGAGCGACCTTCTTGCTATGCAGTCCTTTCCGCTGTTTGAGAAGGATGAGCACGATACCGACCGATACGACGGTAGCCAGCACGACAAGCCCGGCAATGAAACCGAGCAGGCAGTAGGCGGCGACAAAGCCGACAATGGCTCCGCACGTCGTCACCGCCGCCCAATATATGTACCGGCCTTGGATGCCCAAAAACTCAAGAGGCCGTTGCAGTCCCTTGAACAGCGGATAGTCCGGATAGCGTTCGTCCTTGCTTTTCATACTTATCCTTGATGTTTAAGCGGCAATACCGAAGAACAGAGGCAACGCCTTGGCCGCCGCAATGAGGAAGATACATGCTCCCACGACCATCATAATCTTCTTCTTGACGTCCTGCTCCTCGTTGTTCATGGCGATATATACCGAGATTGCACCCACGATGGCCACAACGCCGGCAATGGCGTAGCACAATTTCACCATAATAGGCACATACTTGGCAATCTCATCGGCGACAGTGGATAATGCGCTCGTACCGGCGGAATAGTCGCCTGCGGAGTTCTGCGCTTTCGCCACCATGCCGGACAGCAGCATGAAGGAGAACATCATTACTTTGGTAGGGATTCCGTTGACGAATCCGAATGCCTTGCGGCACAGCTGTTTGGTTTTCTGAAACATACGTTTACTTTTTTAGTGAATATTTTATTTGTCTGCGACCTGATACAAGTAAGGTTATATGCGGTAGCCGAAGAAAGCCGGGAAAACATAGAATGCCCCGATCAGGAACAGGCACGCGCCGACAAGCGTCATTATCGACTTGGTGATGCCGTCCTCGCCCGTGTTCATCTTGATGTATATCTGACAAACGGACACGATGACGTAAACCCCGGCTATGGTGCAACAGATATACTGGACATAGAGCATCATCGTCACCACGAAGTCGTGCATCGTGGCCAACGCGTCCGCTCCCCAGCTATAGTTCACGCTGCCGCTTTTGGCAAAAGCCGTGTAGGGGAACGGGAGGCACAGCGCACATAGAATCTTTTTAGCTTTCGACATCTCACAACCGGTCTTGAATTGGGTTCCACTTTATTTCCGGTCGGTTGTCTAACCGTCCCTTGGAAATCATAGCCTTGTACATCTCCTCCGACGTGCGTGCGTCCGACAGGTAAGGCGTGGTCTCTTCCATCTGTTCCTCCGCCTCGGCCTTCAGCCGTTCCAGTTTCTCCTGCGCCGTTCCCGGTTTGTCCTTGATGTCCTCCTCAGGGGATGTTTCGGAAGAGGTAGCCGTACTTTCCGTCTCGTAGTTCTCGCTACCGATACTGAAGCCGCTCTCGCTTTCCGTGACAGCCACACTCTCTTCCTCTTCCGGTGCGCCGAGGTCGAAAACTTCCTCGTCCGGTTTGTCCGTCCCCTTTTTCCCGTAGAGGTCATGCGCTATGATGACGGCGTAGTAAATGATGTAGGCAACCGTCAGGACAATGGCAAAAATGAAATATGAGTTCATGTATTTAGTATGAATATTAAAAATTCGTATTAGTATGATTTTGCAAAGAAACGCACGAAATATAAAACCATAAAATAATTGAGCATTAAACATCTGTTTCGTTAATGAGATTTGTGTAAGTTTCAAAAATCGAACTATTAAATCGTACTATATTGCAGTCTCTATGGTGGGAAATGGAGAAATCGGGGCATAAAAAAAGCTCTCGTGGTGGAGAGCTTTAGGTGGCAAAAGAGAACATTGAATATCAGCGTTTCTTTCCGCGCAGGTAGTCGTTCAGGTCTTTGTATTCCGCATAGTGGCAAGATTCATCGCTGACACGTCCGCCATACATCCCGGCAATGGTCTCTGTGGTTCTCTGCCCGGCAAGGTCATTGTCGAGATAACAGTGAATGTCCGAATACTCCTGTAAACGTGCCAGCGTCTTTTTCAAATTGTTTACCGAGTTCATCACGAGGTAGTCGCATGGTATGGCAAGACAGACCGTCCGGTCGCCTGCCAGTTTCAGTGTCATATAAGAAAGAAAATCCATGAATCCCTCGAAGACACAGACGTTTTCCTGTGTCTCTTCTGTCAGATGTCTTATCAATGAGATGTCCTTGTTATTCAGGCATCCCTTGTAATAGGCGTTTCGCACCTCGTAACCGCCTGATATATTGCCGAATGCGAGAGCGAAGTAATGACGGCCTCGCAGTTCGTAATGCACCTCCTTGCAATACATACGGCTGATGTCCGCGTCGATAAGCCGGGATTGGAGGTAAGAGAACAGGGCGTGATGACGGAGTGGAATCACGATCACGTCTTTCATTTCAGCCTCCACCGGTCGGGGTGGAGCGGTCAGCATACGGGTTCTCGGTAGTGATGCGCCATTCACAAGCCTCTCTATATACGCCAGGGCCTCGCTCACGCAGTCCGTCCGGCAAATGTATTTTGCCAGTTCCACCAGGTCGCCACCGGTCGCCTCGCCGAAATCGTACCATTCATTGATGCGGTCATTCACTTTGAACGACGGGGTACGCTCGTTCCGTAACGGTGAGAGATACCAGTATTGTCCCGATTTTATGTGCTGCGTATGGTGACCGAGACGTGCCAGAAAATCCACGATACGCACTTGTTTTGCTTCTGCTATGGTCATGTCTTTTTTCTTTCACTTGGTTTCACGAAAATGGTTTAGTTTAGTTTTTTCCTATATATATAAATACTAAAGTAAACTAAATCATACAGGCCCGCGCCCGGCATCATTCTTCATCAAAAAGCATGGCCTCGGTAGGCGTCATGTCATAATAGAACAGCTTGTCCCGTTTGATGATGAGCTTGAGGTTGTCTATCAGGTATTGCATCAGTTTTATCATGACGCTCCGACCACGTTTGAACCCGATTGCCTCATAGGAGACCATCAGGCTTTGCAACAGGTTGTCGAATCCCCGGATAGGCTTTTCCCCGAAAGCGGCGGAGAGGGCTTCCCGGTGCTGTTCGATGCTCAGCTCCGTGAACCCCGTCCGAGCCTTGGGCTTCGGGGGCTCTCCGAACGAGTGTCCTTCCGCAATGACGGGCAGCCCAGTCTCGTTGATGGTGAACGCAAACGGCTTGAACTCCTTTTCCCGGATATGGAGCGCATGGACTTCGCTGATACCGGGATTCTCGTTGCTCTTGCTGATGACAAGCACGGTTTCCGCCTTGTTGCTCATTTCCGTACCAATGTGTCCCCGCACATTATTATCCCCTTTGTTCAAATGGAGTACACAATGGATATGCAGGTCGTACCTTGAAGACCATTCCATCATCCGGTTGATGACTTCCACCGATTCACCGGTGCTGTTGATGTCAAGCATCAGGTCGCGGATGCCGTCAATGATGACCAGCCCATAGCCTTTGTTCTGACGCAGCGCATAGTCGATGACCTCGACACGCACCGACGGCGAATATTCACGCAGGCAGAAGAAGTCGAGATTCTCCGGGTCGGTTGTCGTGGGCAGCCCGGCCAGCCGCAATATGCGCTCCAATACCGAGCGGCAATGGAAACGGCTCTGTTCCGTATCGACGTACAGAATCCGCTGTTTGCCTTCGGGCAGATGCGCACGGTAGTTCAACACTTGTTTCCCGGCCAATGAAGCGGCGACAAGCGCAGAGACATTAAACGTCTTCTTCGACTTTGCCTTTCCTGTCGATGCACTGAAATTGCCGAGCGTGGCAATCGTCGAGTTGTCTATCCAGATGATTTGCGGCGGGGTCTCATAAATGTCCGTTGCCTTGATTTGCGAGGCCAGAAGGATGTCCGACAGGCGGTGTTCATCCATTCCCATATCGGCTGAGCGGTCAGTCTTTCTTTCGTTTTCCATTGCGTCTCTTATTAAGGAACGGTTCTGTGGCGGCGGCTTCCGTCGCCATGCGCACGGCCTCGTTCACTGTAGGTTCATAATTCTGCAACAGCCATTCGTCCAATTCCTCCTTGGCGAAATAGACCATTTTACCGCGCGGTTTGTAGTGCGGTATCTCCTTGCTCGATGTGAGCTTGTACAGCATACTTTCAGAAACCCCGATATACATACAGGCTTCCTGAAACGTGAACACTCTCTTGGTCGTGAAGATGGTATTTTCCAGCAACGTGATACGCTCCAAGAGACTTTCGACCGGTTCCAATTTCTTTAGTACCGATTCGATGGCGGCGAGCCGTCCGCTCATCCGCTCCATGAATGTCATTCTATTCGGCATAATAACATGGTTTGATTTTTGACAATGGAGATGCAACCTCCGTTATGCAGCGCGCTAACGGAGGTCAAAGGTATGTCCGGTAAACGAAGATGCCGTGATTTGGGGAATGATACTATGCGCGTATCATTGCAACTCTCATGCTTTTACCTTTCACATACTTCGCTTCTTGTCACTTCCTGTCATTCTTTCAGCCGGTCAATGGTCTTTCGGATGCCGTATGCGACCGATGTCATGTTGTTCTTGATGGATGACAGCGCGGAAGACAGGGTCGATACCGAAACGGAACGTGTCCCGTCCTTGGACTGCAGGAATGCACCCTTGCCGAGAACATTCTGCCACCGGGACTGGATAAGCGAGTTTTCAAGAAGCGCGTCGAACAGGATTACCACACGGCGGATATTGTTCACTCGGATGGAAAAGCCTTTCTTACAGGCGAAAAGAGCCTCCATGTCTTCAATGCGTACAGAAACACAGAACAGATGATAAGTATTGGCACAAGCCACAATACTTTCCATCTGTTCCGGGGTAAAATCACAGCCAAAAGAAAGGGAGAGATCTGCCGGTCGGTCAATGTGGGGCGGACCGAGCGGAGGCAACGATTCCGAGGTATCATACATCCGTTTCAGCTTCATGCACTCGTCAAACGTGAAATTCGGCGTAGCAAAGCAAATCTGGACGAAACGGGCGTACTCGGTCAGCAGCCCCTTGACGATGTGGATGTTCATTTCGTGGCAGTTCCGGCAGGCCGCATGGTCGCAGTCTATGTACCGGTGTCCGTTTACGAAATCGTCCACATAACGGTGGTACTGTTTACCACCCGACACAACATCGTGGAGATAAACTGTTTTTGCTTCGGTTAGCAGGGCGAAAAGTTCATTCGCCACATCCTTCTCCGCAGCGAAGTGCTGCAGGTGTTGGCTCCCTCCAAAAAGAGAGAAGGCCGTCTTCAGGTCTTTTCATGTCGATTTACCTTTTTGAGTTTATAATATGTGATGAAAGCATTAACTTCGGTTGCGTTCACAACCGGAGCAATGCCATAAATTGATGTTTGTAAATTAGACATGAACCACATAGTGCCGTCAATTAGTGAAACAAACCGTTTACAAGATTCACTGCCTCGTCCTTCTTCTTGTTGATAATCTTGGCATACACCTGTGTCATTTTTACGTCGGCATGACCGAGCAACTTCGAGACGGTATATAAATCCGCGCCGAGCGTCAGCATCATGGTGGCGAATGTATGCCGGCTGGTGTGATAGGAGAACCGCTTGGAGATTCCGGCTGCTTTCGCCCAAGGTTTGAGCTGCATCCTGATTGTATTGGCGGACGGCAGGTCGAACACATTATCTTCCGATGATTTTCCCCCACGTTCCGGCATCCACTTCAACGCTTCAGGAGAGAGGGGCAGGTAAATAGGCTCTTTGGTCTTTTTCATGGACACGGCCAAACGGTACTGTCCCCGGTCAACGAACACGTCTTTCCATTTCAACTTGATTATATCGCTGATGCGCAATCCGCAGAAGCAGGAGAACAGATACGCGCATTTTACTATCTCGTATTCCTCGTGGGGCATAGGAGTGTCAATCAACGCCTGTACCTCTTCGATGGTCATGTACGACCGCATACTCTCCGGCTTACGGATTTTCTCCGACTTCTCAAGCTCGTTGAAAGGGTTGGCCTTCATCTTTTTCTTCCTGACGGCAGAGTTCAACGCACCGTTCAACGCACGGTAATAATTGTGAAGCGTGTAGTTTGATATGTCCTTGCCTTTCGGATGATATTCCGTCAACAGATAAGTGATGTAGCCCCGGCAGAAGTCCCCGTCAATCTGATCCAGTGTGACCATTTCTCCGGCATAGTCTTTCAGTATGCGCATGGCAATCTTGATTTGGTTGCCGTCTTTCTTGCCCGCACTCTCTTGGGCTTCCATGTAAACCTTCATCCAGTCCAACAGATAAGTCTTGTCCTTACGGAATACGATTCCTGCCTCATTGCTGGTCAGTTCGATAATACGTTTCGACTTGATGGCATTGGCGGCATCCATTGTCGCCTGATTCTGCCTACGGGCATTATTATCCGTCTCCGGGATAATATACATCTTGAGGTATTCATACGTCCGCTTTCCATCGCGGTATATATCCAGATATAGACTCTTGCTGCCATCGCTCAACGGCTTCATCCGAAGACGAATCGGCTCTTTGACTTTTGTATGATTCTTAACTCGTGCCATAGGGATTCCTTTCTCATTTTTCCTATTGCAAATATACGGATAAGTATCGAGATTAAGAAACAAATAAGAAACAAAATTGCACCAAATAAGAGCCAATTCACTGAAAGTACTGAAAACAACTGAAAATAAAAATAGGCTTATAAAACACTGATTTATAGCTTATTTATTATCACTTTATTGGGTGTTGTTTGCATTTTGTATATATACTGCGTAAATCTGGGAAGTTATTTAAGCGATGAAATAAAGAGTGATCTTTATCTTCAAAAGAAAGAAGGCAAATGGGTCTTGATAACGGATGCGGAACATCCGATCGAGAGTATCAAAAACATCTTGTTGACAGGCTGCTTTACGCGTGATATAGCAATGGCTTTGACAATAGACCGTTACGGATATCGGAAGACGTCGCTGAGCATTACGCTGCAACAGTTTGTGGAATATTGCCGGCTGGATGGTTGTGTGCTGTATGTGGGTATAAAAACACATACCGCAGACAACGTTACAGCTACGATTTTTGCACTGAACAATGAATTAGGATATAATCACGTTTTGGCCGTTAATTTTCCTACTGGCATATTGTCCGGGAGGCAGAATTCAATCACCGGGACATCGTATGTCTATATTCCGTTGCAAAATGTGACAGAAGATTTTTTTATGCAAAAGATGAAAGAAAAGTAAAATGAAAAAGAGATTATTATTCATACCGTTATTATTGTTTTGTATAGGAATTCAGGCTGATGATACAGAAAGCGTAAAAAAACAGATTAACAGCATTAAAAAAGACAGTCAGTATATTTATGCGGATGTTACAGCTGGTTCTGTTGAAGATGCTAAAGAACTGGCGGAAGAAGCGCTGTATACGAATATCAATGAATGGTCGGCTAATCAAAAAAAGCTTGGCAAGAATGGGGCGTCGGATGCCCATAAGGAAAAGTGGACTACCATTGTGATACCCCGAGGAAACATGTTCCGTTCGTTTATGTATGTGCAGAAGCTTGATTTGTTGAAGGAAGGGAGTGCTGAAAGCCAGTCGGAGCTACCCAAGCAGGAGGTCGCTTCGGCTACACCGTCTGCATCGACATTTCCCGATGTTGTCATGGACATCGCTTCGTGTACGGAATATGCTGATCTGGCAGCCAAGATAACGAATCTGAAAGAAGCAGGAAAGATCAGCAAATATGGTCGTTATGCTTCGTTGGACAATCCGCAGGATTATTACCTGGCCATATATAACCGGGAAGGAAAAATTGTTGCCGTCTTATCAGCGGGCACTGATCGTGTCAATGTGCAGACAAAGCAGGCTGACAGTGAAAAGAATTATAAAGGATGTGGCGCTATTGGTTTTAAAATGACAAATTGAATAAAACAATGAAAAATAGAATCGTTTGTATATTGTTATTGGGATGGCTTAATGTGGTGATGTGCTGGGCTTCTGTAACAGTGACTCTTACCGTGGACGAAATGATGCCGGCTCCGGCCGCCTTAAAGACTGCGGAAAAGAATCTGTCGATTGTCCTGAGCGAGATCAACCGGGCTCAAAAGGCGAAGGAGATATTGGTTACCAAGCATTTGCCGATGGATGATTTTTCTTTGAAATCTCTTATAAACTTGTGGGCTGTGACTCCTTTTTATTGCGATGATAGCGAAGTCGTAGAGCGGTGCTGGGTGTTCAAGGATGGAACAATGATGGTCAGCCATATCCCCTTGATTATAACTCCGGAAGATGAGAACTTCGGTTTCGGAACTTATCAGGAGGCAGTCGTTGAATTTGATAAATACGGAAGGCTGACCGATTTCCGCTTTGCACTTGATGCACACATGGCGGAAAGCATGGAACGGTGTGGGTCGGTCGTTGAAAAAGAAACGCGGATGATTATTCTGCAATATGTAGAGCGTTTCCGTACAGCCTATAACAAAAAGGATATAGCGACGATTGAACAGATGTTCAGCGACGACGCTTTGATTATTACCGGAAAGGTGACAATGAGCAGAGCCAGCGAAATGCAGCCTGCAGTAGCGAAGGTTGAATATACGAAGCAGAACAAAGAGCAATATATACGTAACTTGAAATTGGCATTTGCCCGGAACAAATGGATTGACGTGAAATTCAGCCAAATAGGTGAAAATGGAGAAACGGGTGGATGCGGAGGTATCACACGTTCGAAAGTTGATCCGACGAAATATGGGGTACGCTTGCGTCAGGAATGGCGATCGAGTACCTATAGTGATGAAGGATACTTGTTCCTCTTGTGGGAGTTTCCTAAAGATGGGGGAGATCCTATCATTCATATCCGTACATGGCAACCTCAATGGGTCGGAGGAAAGGAGCAAAAACCCGATGATGATATTTCTACATTAGGAGCATTTGATTTGTAACCACGTAAACAGCACTATTGAGTATGAAGAAAATCGTCTGTCTGTTATTGCTGTCAGTCGCACTTTGTGAAATGGCGTTGGCGCAATCTCAATACATCTCTTACAAGCCGTTGGAGAAGGAAAATAGGGAAGCTCAGTTGCTTGATATGGGGGGAATTCTGGTCTATTCCAAACGAGGCGATCTGGTCATTACACTTACTAATGTGAAAAATCCCATTATCAAACGAAACGGAGTGAATGAAGAAGGATTGTATGAATATGAGATTCTGATAGATCCTTCTGCGGAGACAAGTCAACCCAAACTGGAAATCAGTAAGCGTGGAGACATAAACCGCACAACGATTATGGCCAGTCTTCAGCCTAATTACTATAAAGCGTATCTGATTGAGGAAGTAGAAAAACCTATCCGCGTTGAGGACCAGACCAGGAGCCAGGATGTGATTCTGGATGAGAAACTGGCCGAAATAGAAATAGAAACTCCTTTGCAAGACTTGCAAGTGGCTTTCTCGGAGGCTTTGCATGCTGAAAAAGAAACGAAACGGAAGGAGAATGATAATAGCGTTTTTGTGACTACCATAAAGATCCCTGTGGCTAATCTGAAAGAAGCGGAAACAAAATTGGAAGAAGCGGTGAAAAAGCGCGATGAGCTTTATAATAAGATGCTTGATCCCTCAGCCAAAGTTTCAGAAGAAGAGGAGCAAATGTACGATAAGCTGGATAGAGAAGAGATACCGGCGTTGGAAGCTCTTGTGAAAGAAATGAATACGATAGAAGTTTTTGCACAGGGTACTAATCGTGTAAGCATTGATATCACAGGAATCGGGCCAAGAAGTAAGCGACGTTATGGAGTCATCGTACTAATAAAGAAAGAAATTGTTCATGTAACGGAATATGATGCAATGCTGGCAGAAGGTGTACGTCAGTGGAATAACCGCGACTATAAGGCTGCCAAAACGGCTTTTGTGAGTGCGTTGAATGCAAAAGATGCACCTGCTGACAAGTCATTGGTTCGAAGTAATATCGCAGACTGTGACTCTTGCTTGATTTATAATAAGTATACAAGTTACGCATTGAACCGTATGGCAGAACTAAAAAAACAGGGACATGCTACACAAGATGAAGTGAAAGAATATGCTTCGTCTGCACTTGAATTCATACAGATCCTGAATAATTATAATCCGTGTGAGTTTTATACCAAGATTATTGATAAACTGGAAAAAATGATTGAAAACATTCCATTGGTTATCAAATTTACGGTGGCACAATGGGTGAGAGGCGCTACTGGTTTTCATCAGGGCGATGAAATGAAAGGAGTGGAAGTATGGGTTAATAACGGCTTAAGGCATCCGGAAAAGAAGGAATATCAGTCTGAAAGACGATTTAAGAAGTTGACAGAAGGTTCTGCATTCTACAGACGGATTGGTGAAACGGACGCACAAGGTACTATTGTGGTGGATTTGGACCGTAAAGCGTTGCCACGAGGCTTTTTCTTTCATTCAAAAGAAACTGGTAAAATCGAATATGTCAATATGAGTAAAATAACTCGTGACTCGAAAAATGATTATCAGATGAGACAATTTCGTGTAATGATGTACACTAAAGATTAAATATTTGTTTAACCTATTATTAAAAAACTAATTCAATGAACAAAACATTTATGGGTAAGGTCGTAATGCTTATTGCATTGCTGTTTGTAGGAAATCAAGTTTCAGCACAAAGTTTCCTGAATAAATTAAAGAAGGCTACTGATAAAGTGACAGAAACCGTTTCTTCTGTTACAGATACAGATTCATCCAATGAGGCTGCTCAAGCAGATACGGCTTCCGTGAAGGTGAAATGGGATAAACTTCCCGTATACCATGCAGAGATGGTATATTTGCTTGATCCGGTATCAGGAGATACGTTAAGAAATGAAGATGGAACTGTGCAATATGAGGTGGCTTTGAGAGATCAATTCGGTAATCGAAGAACACCTGAAACGATCAAAGCACAAAAAAAGGCTGTAAATGATGCGGTTGCCGCGATATTGGTTAAGGTAGGCGGTGGAGCTCTTATCGGTGGCTTGGCAAAAGGAGGAAAAGGTGCTGCTATCGGGGCCGGTGTAGGAGCTTTGGCAAGTGCTGGAGATATTGACCAGGCTGTGAAATGGAAAAAAGTGCTCAAACAGCAGGATAAGTTAATGGATGCTTATAGTGAACATTTTACAGATGAAGGGAAACCGAAGGACGCTTCAGTGGATCCGATGGCGATAGAAGATCTTTCTTTGGAGAATTCTCAGCCGACCAGTGCATCTACTGATAAAATTAAGGAAGAATTTGAAAAGGCTAAAGATTTTGAAGCCGAAGGAGATAGTGCGTGGAGTGATTTGATCGGATAGTCCTCCAGGAATAGCTGTTTTAAGGCTATGTTTTCTTATTGTGTTGGGATGTGGTTCGGAGAACCGCATCCCTTTTTTGTTTTTAGATGAATGTTTATTTGATATGGTTTCGGAAGGATTCTTAGTATGGTGTTGTGTGGTAAGTTTTTGTGAGAAAAAGTTGATTTTATGATTTTATTTCTGTAAAATTAGATTATATTTGCAGATGACATTTTCGAATGTGTAAGAGGCTTATTGGAGAGGGAGAAGCCGGTTAGAGAAGTCTTTGTATTGAAATCTTATAATTAATCCATTATGAAATACGCATTGTTTCTTTTATTCAGTTTATGCGCGTGCTTACAGGGAAGTGCACAGCAGGTAGAGTTCAAGACATTTATTTATACAAGCAATGACCTGGGGGAAGAAATAGCCAGGCATAGTGAGTTGGTGAACAGAAAGGACAGAGGGTATCTGGGAGATTTGTTCAATGCAAGTAAAGAATCGTTGAAAGGAATCGCTTCGGGATATGTGACATCTTTTATCGACCTGGGCGTAAATGCCATCGGCAGTCTGCTGACCCGGAACGCACGGCTGAAGGAAGAGTGGGAAGAAACGGTGAAAGCCGAAAATATATACAAAACAAAGATCAGCACGGTGTCTGAAATCAATGATTTCTATAAGGAAGCTTCGTTCGAAGGGGCGATGGACCCGAAAGGCATGCGCTTTGACGGTATCGGTTGCCTGAGGCTGGAGGACAACGATACGGTCTTCTACCTGTCGTGCCATATCGATCGGAGTAAGATTGACCGGATTGTGAAGCATTCGAAATTTGAACTGGTGCTGGATACGCTGATCGTGAGTCCGACTCATTCGAACCTGCCCAACACGTATCTGGATCTGCCATATTCCTTTGCCGAACGCGACAACTTTACCTTGTCGATGAATATCAAGCTGATATCATCGTGGATGAATGAAATCGTACAACTGCAGAAGAACCAGGAACTGGGCGCATTTGTGCTGAATGTGCCGGTAGATCCGGAGGAGCTGGATGAGAAGGGCTTCCTGAGGTATGTGCGGAATCGGGATGAGGAACCGGTCTACAAGATTGTGGGAGAGAGTTTTATCGTGCCACGTTCGTACATGGGGTATCGCGACAAAGACGACAATTATAAGAATATCTGGGGAACCGGCGAATACAAACTGGAAATCGAACTGAAGGAGACATGCGACGTGACCGAACAGTATCGGGAAAACTGGAAGAAGGACCGGAAACGCCGCAAGAAACTGATGGAGAAGGAAAGTATCTGGGAAAACGGCTGGCAGACGATTTCCAACCAACGCTGGGACGAGCTGGCACAGTCGTGGGTAATCACTACCCTGCAGGCACCGGCCGGAATTATCACCAAGGACGTGATTGACAAGCTGGGATTGGCACCGGAATAACGGATCGGAAAAAAGATAAGCTATGAAAAGAACCGCCTTGCAATGGATAATGGTAGCCGTCCTGCTTGTACTGGGGCAGGCGGTGCAGGCACAATCGGCCTACGACTGGATAGAAACCCATCGGAAGTGGATGAGCGAGCACTATCCGAAAGGGGAAGAACTGAGTAAGGAAGCGCTGCTGAAAGAAGCGGCTTTTGCCGTGCTGGACGGCCTGCGAGAACCGGAAGCCAAGGCTTTGTTGCGGGTGGCAGAGAAGTGGGTACCACAACTGGGAGCTTACCTGGACTGGCTGGAGAGCGGACAGGTAGACGAAAAGTATGCTATCTTACTGGGTACGTTGAAGGGGGTGGCTGATGCGGCGGAAGAGCAGTTGGGACGGGAACACGTCGTGACCGGCTGGTGCAGATATTTGTATCTCAGCCAGCTGGTGAATATGGAAGACGTAGTGAAGCCGACGGACGAACTGATCGGGGTGTTGCAACAGGCCGTGAAGCGGAAGCCGGACCGTGAGACGAAGGCTTTGCTCTGCATCGTGAAATTGTCCCAGTTTACCAATAGGATGCGTAATAATCTGGTGGACAATCCGCGTGATTACGAGGACGTGCTGCGTACAGAACAGGAAGCGCTGGCCCTGTATCCGGCTGATGACAAGACGGTGGACCATACGCGGGCATTTCTTTATTTTACGTTGGCTCAGGTGAAATCGTCCATGTCGCAGGTGGACGAACTGAAGCTGGCACAAGAACGTGTGGGAGGTATAGAGAATACTCCCTACAAGTCTCTGGCGAACGGAACGATAAGTAATGTGGGCTTCTATTTTGAAAAGGCTGTCTTGCTGTACAGGCAGCTTTATTCGGAGGGGCATCCGGAACTCGTCATGATACGCAGGTGTCAATTGAATTTTGAGATAAACAGTCAGTTGTTGAATGAGGAGCTGGAGGAGGCGTGTCGGACAGCCAAACTGTATGCGGATACTTATTATTCTTCAGAATCGTCTGAGAGCCTGTTGGCGCGGTTAGATTGGTGGATGGCCCGGTGGAAGAGTGGCATGAAGAACCACGATGCCATTTTCTGTTCGCAGATGGTTGAGGGATTCAAGCGGTATCTGGGAGAGGATAATTCGTATTATCTCAATATGCTGACAAATGTTGTTCTGATTGCGGTGTATGATTATCCGTTCGGAGCGGACCGACTGCTGGATGAATGGGACCAGACGATGGAACGGATTTATTCCGGCCAGCCCTTGAAAAAAGCCTATATGTTGTATTGGCTGTATTCTTCGGTTAGAGATCGGCAGCCGGAAAAAGCGGCAGGCAAGCTGGAACAAGCTTACGCCCTATATAGGGAATACCACAACCCCAGTGGATTGTCATTGGCATTGGGAAGACTGATTGTCTGGGACTGTTATTCGGTAGTAGGTAACATGAAACAGGCTATAGAAATGCAGGCGTATGTCTGTTCGGACGCTCAGGGATATTATGGGAAGGAGTCGCCTGTCAGCTTGAATGAAGAACTGTTCCAGTTGATCGTATGTCAGAATGACGTAGAGAAAGAAGAACAGGTGCGGGCTGCCTATCCGCAGTTGATCGAACGGATTAGAAAGTACGGAGTGAATTATCAGATTGCCATGATGAATTATGCGGAGTACTTGTTTGGCATTCGGGATTACAGGTTGGCGGAAAAGCAGTATACGCAATTGGTGGAGAACGCTACGGAGGAGGATCCTTGTGCCCAACGGGCCAATTTCCTGTTGAGACTGGCCTATATCCGGGAGTTGATGAACAAAGATAGCAGGGACTGTGACCGCCTCTTTGAGGAGGGAAAGAAATTGCTGGCTCGGGGAAAAGAAGAACCGGATGTCTGGATAGAGAATTATCAGACGGCTGCTCAGTACCTGATCGAAAGGGGGCGGTATCAGGAAGCGGTCACTATACTGGATGAAGGCATCGGTCTGTGTCTGGAGCGGAATGGGGATAATATATACGACACCCGGTATTTGGAAATGATTTCCTTGAAAACACATGTTATGTATAATGGCTTGAATCAAATGGTTGAGGCCAAGCAGTTGATGGTGGAGCAAATGGAAAAAATGTTCCGGAATAAAGAGACGGTTGGATCCCTTACGCTATTGAATTATTTGTGGGAATGCTATTATTTGGTAAAGGGAGAAAATGCTTACGACATGGTACAGAGAAACGAGTTCCTGATGCCTCTTTTGCAGGTATCTCAGATGCTATATGCACAGAATGGACAGGATCCTTTGTTCATGATGAATTATGTCACTCCATTGTTGATTGAATTTCTTGATATAGCAACGCAGTCCATGGTATGGACAAAGAATATGGATGTGGATGCTTTGCATGAAAATGATAGAGCTGTGTATGAAAAACAAATGAAGTACCTGAAAGGGATGTTTCCCAATGTGAAGGAGATATTCGGGCAATTGGAACAGATTTTTAGGGAACAGGATAAGAATTTCAGTAAGAACGTTACTTACAGAAATCTGGTGAGATCTCAGATTTTGTATTATCAGCATATGGAATACAACGAAGCGGAGAGAGACCGTTGCCTATTGGCATACCGGGAACTGGTGGAGCAACAGGAAACGGATGATTGGGATGCCTGGTTTGACTTAGGGGACTTGTATTGGGGAATGGACAAGAAACAGGAGGCAGTTCCTTTCTATGAAAAGGCGTATGAACAGTTGACTTCTTCGCCCAGAGTAACTGTGAATGATAAATTGAAAGGAATTGTGAGACTCTGTAACACGTATGTGGAAGAGCGGAAATGGAAAGAAATGGTGGTACCGGCTCGGGCTTTTTATGCCTACGTGAAGGAGATGATGGACGGGAATTTCCAGCTGATGACAGAGAGCGAACAGAACAATTTTATGGATACTTATCGGGATCCGGCCATGTGGTTGACCTGTCTATTGGAGCAGATGCCGGAAGAGTTGGCAGCGGAGGTATATGACGCCGTGCTGTACAGGACGGGAATGCAGCTGCGTTCGCAACGGCAAACGCGTATGGCCATCCTGGCTTCGAAAGACACGGCACTGATCCGGCTGGTAGAGCAGATGAACCGGCTGCAGCTGGAACGGAAGAATTTCAAGGTGGACTACGGAGTCTTGGGTCTTGCATTCAATGAACAGATGCAGAGTATCGGAAAGTTGACTTACGAGATAGATGCATTGGAGCGTCAACTCATCGAACGGTCCGAGCCTTATCGCAGGCGATATGCAACGGAAGCCAGCTGGCACCAGATCAGGGAGAAACTGAAGAACGACGAGGCGGCCATTGAATTTGTCTTTTCGCGGGAATACATCATGGCGCTTGTCCTGAAGAAGAACAGCCGGAAACCGATTCCTGTACGGTTGGGGAAAAACGAAGAGCTGATGAAGGGGTTGCAGGCATTGGATGCCAAGACGTCGGCACGGATGGCTGTCAAGCTGTATAACGAACGGGCATTGGACTTGTATGCCTTGCTGTGGGCGCCGTTGGAGCCGTATCTGAAGGGAGTCAGAACGGTGTACTATGCTACGCCGGGAATCCTGAACAACCTGTCGTTTGCTGCTTTTGCCACACCGGACGGGGGATACTTGATCGACAAGTATGATTTGTGTTCGCTGACGACGACTGCCATGCTGCTGAGACCCCAAAGCGAAGAACGGCCGCAGAGTGCACTGTTGATGGGAAATATCTTCTATTCGGAGAAACAGCGGTTGCTGGCAGGGACGACGAATGCAGAACAGGTGAGGGGAACAGTAGACGATTTCGGTATCGATGATTTTGAGGAGCGGGGAGTGAGCAAGGATCATTTCAAGTATCTGCCCTTTACGAACCGGGAAGTGGAAGACATAACGGCCGAATTGGGACGGAACAACTGGAACATGGAAGACATTACCGTAAAGAAAGGAATGGAGGCTAGCGAACAGGCATTGAAGGAACTTACAGCAACCGGCCCGGCGGTAATCCACTTGGCTACACACGGATTTTTTGTGGCAAACCGCAAGCAGGCACTGGATATTCCTTTCTTCCAGAACCGAGAACCGGATTATGCGATGTATCGGGCCGGAGTGGCGCTGGCCAATGCGGAAACAGCCTGGTGTGGAAAGGGAACGGATACCGGAGAAAATGACGGGATTCTGACTGCTGACGAGGTTTCCAGACTGAATCTGCAACATACGCAGCTGGTGGTGCTTTCGGCCTGTGAGACGGCACTGGGGAACTATTCGTATGAGGGTGTGTTCGGTTTGCCGCGTGGGTTCAAGCAAGCTGGCGTTCGGTCGCTGCTAGTGAGTCTGTGGAGTGTCAACGATCATTCTACCTCGTTGCTGATGTCGGCTTTCTACCGCTACTGGTTGGAAGGCCTTTCGAAACGGGAGGCTTTGCGGAAGGCGACAGACGAAGTGCGGAAGGTATATCCGCAGCCTTTCTACTGGGCGCCGTTCGTCTTGCTGGACGCGAATTGATGTATAAAGATAGCTAACAATGATAAACATGAAAAAAAGATGGATCGTATGTCTGCTGGTTGGATTATCCATCTCGGCAGGGGCGCAGCAGGCCGGAATGTCCGGACCGATGGCGGACTATCGGAACGGTTGCCTGAAAATGCTGGAGGCCATGGAGGAAAAGGATAAATATGACCTGTATGAAGCCAAGGAATGGTTCGGACGGGTCAAGGTGAGTACCTGGCAGGATGTGGTGGCTGCAGATACAGGGGTGAAAGAGGCGGACAAGGTGCCGGAAGTGTACTTTGATGCAGAATTTGCCGACTCGCTGCTGCGCCATAACTTTGATTTTGTGCCGCTGGACGAAATCAGCCTGATGAGAGAAGTGGATGGTGTGGGGGATGCTGATTTGCTGGTGATGAACAAGGCGGTGCCGGCTCACGGAACACTGGAGTTCAAGGCAATGGGGAGCGGGCAGTGCCAGCTGATGTTGCTTTCGGCCCAGGGAGCCGGACTGACACTGACGGTGGTGGAAACGGCTACCGGAAAAGAATATGCAGGAAAAGCGGAACCGGACGGTAGGGTAGCCTGGGTAGAATGGAATATGGGAGAAGAAGAAGGTGTCTTTCTGTTCCGGATTGAAAACAGGTCGGAGCGGAAAGCTTCCTTTGTAGTTGCAGTAAATTGAGAAGGGTTTCTATGTGTAAATGGTGGTGGATAGGATTGTTGTGTTCGGTGCAGCTTCAGGCACAAAGCTGGATTGCGGATTTCAGGCAGGCGGACGAGGCACGGGCTAATGGCTTGTACAAGGAAGCTGTGGCACTCTATTCGCGTGTGATAGCTGCTACACCTGATCCGACGGCACGGATGGACTGTCTGAACAGCCGTGCGGGCTGTTATAAGCAACTGGCTGATTACAGGCAGGCTTTGGCTGACTATGGACAGGCGGAAGCATTGGCGGATACACCGGAGCTGAAAAATAGAATCCTGTTTAATAAGACTGGGGTGCTTTTGCAGACCGGACGTTATGAAGAAGTGGTGGATCTGCTGTCCGGTATGGAATTTGCGGAGGAACAGCAGGAGGGGAAGCGGCTTGCCAACCTGGCTGTGGCCTATGCTTATATGGGCGACTGGGAACAGGGTATCCGACTGTTGGAACAGGTGCCGGAGGACAGGTGCGGGAAGGAAACACAGGCTACGCTGCTGCAGAACAAAGGATTTATCAAGTGGGAAATGCATGACTATCGGGGGGCTTACGAGGACTTGAAAAGGGCGTCGCTTGCGCTGCAGGGAGAACGTTATTACCTGACATTGGCCAATCTGGCAGTTGTTGAAGCGGAGCTAAAGCTTTATGAAGAGGCTTTGTGCCACATTGATTCGGTACTGGCGTGGCAGGGCAGACAACCGTCTATCGGTACCGGACATCCGGACTATATCATCTCGCTGCGGAAGAAAGCGGAGATTTTGCTAAAGAAGGGAGAACGGGAGGAAGCGTTACATTTGTTTCGCTCGTTCTATAAAGCGGAACTGGACTATGTGAAGCGGAATTTTGTCGGAATGACCGAACAGAACCGGCTGGACTTCTGGAAAAAGGAGAAACCGCTGCTATCGGAAATTTTTTCCTTGGGAGAGGCTTGTCCGGAATTCTTGTATGACGTGGCGTTGTTGCGAAGGCACATTGCTTTGCTGGACAGGAAAGCGGTTGCGGACAGAAAGTCGTTGGATGAGTTTTGCAGGATAGATTCCCGCCAGGTACGAAAGGCTTTGCGGCCGAAAGAAGTGGCGGTGGAATTTGCCTGCTATAAAGATCTGTTGTCGGCAGACACGATGTATATTGCATTGGTGGCCAGCCGGGATCGGGTGCAGCATGTAGCGCTTGGAACCCGCAAGGATTTGCACGGCCATCGGGTAGGGAAAGTGACACTGGACAAGGCGGTTTGTACCGGAGCCCGTTATGTGGATCAGATTTATGAAGATACGGTGTTGGCCCAAAAAATCTGGCAGCCGATTGTGAAGCTTTTGCCTGCAGGGACTCAAACCCTTTATTTTGCTCCCGACGGGTTGTTTCAGATGTTGGGCATCGAATACCTGTCATTTGAGGATTTGAAGGGATTGGAGATGCGCAGACTGTCTTCGACGGCGCAGATTGTGTCCCGGCAAGTAGGGTCGGGAAAGAAAAACGGTGCGGAAGGTGTTCTGGTTATAGGAGGACTGGCATATAATGAATGTCTGCCGGAGCCGGATACGGTATCCGTATCTAACAGGATTGCGTATGACTACGTGATACGAAACTACGGTCGGCCTATGAACTTCGCTTATCTGAAAGGAGCAGGAATGGAGGCTGACAGCATTTCTGCTATACTGAAGACGGAAAGCATCGTAACAGCGGACGAAGCATGGTTGAAGCATCGATTAGGAGAAAGCCGTATTGCGCATCTGGCCACGCATGGGTATAGTCTGAAGGTGTCTTTGGACGAGCCGCTTTATTTTATGCGCGACAGCATACAGGAAGATCAGTCGTTGCTGGCAAGTGGGATCGCGTTGACAGGGGCTAACGTGGCAGGAAAAATGGAGCGGGCAGAGGATGGTTTGTTGTCGGCGAGAGAATTGTGTGATATAGATCTTACCGGTACGGAACTGGTGGTATTGTCGGCTTGTCAGACGGCACAAGGAGTGGTGTCGGATGAAGGTCCGGCAGGACTGGTGCGCGGATTGAAACGGGCCGGAGTGAAGACGGTCATTGCGACGTTGTGGTCGGTAGACGATAAGGCAACGGCACTGTTCATGAAGGCACTTTATGAAAACTGGAAAGTGAAAAAACAGGATCTGTATGTCGCATTCCGTCAGGCGCGGGAGGCATTGCGCAATTATAAGATTACCAAAAAGGTGGTGTTGCAGCGGAAAACACTCAGGCGGGTAGTAGTGGATTGCAGTAAGGATCCGATCTATCCGTACCGTTCTCCCTATTACTGGGCGCCGTTTGTTCTGATCGATTAGAACTGTACCCCTATATGCATTACGCGGATCTGTACAGTATCTTTTTTCCTGTACAAATCCGCGTAATGTTTATAGAAGATATTGGATATCAGGCTTGTTCCTTGGAACCTTTGAACTGTCGGAGCAGGTCTCTGCCGAAAAGAATCCAGCCTACGGAACCGACACCGGCCAGGAATACGAAACCGATGAGGATCATGGCTTTGGAAGGCTTGGAGGCACGGAGGGGAACGGTGGCGGCCTGGACTACGGTGTAGACCGGCGTGTTCTCCTGTACCTTGGCCTTGGCGAGCTGGAGCTGTTGGGCAGTCAGGTTGTAGAGGTTGTAGGCCAGGTTCATCTCGTTTTGCAGACGTTCCTGACGGGTCTGGACGCTGCGGAGCAGGATGTTCTGGTTTTTGTCTACATAGTCGGCATAGCGCTGCTGGGCTTCGTAATATTTCTGCTGGGCTTCGTCGTAGAGCTTCTGTGTGAAGTCGAGGTCGTGACGGGCCTTGTTGGTACGGTAGTCAGTGATGTAATCCTGCAGCTTCTGCATGACTGTATCGGTGAGCGTGGCAGAAATGAGCGGATCCTGCATGGTGACAGCAATGGATACAGTGAGCGATTTCTTGTCCACACTTACGGCAATGCGGTTATTGAGAGCTTTGACAATCTCGTTTTCCTTCTTGGTGAGCTGGAAGGGATTGACGGTCGCCGTGCTGTCAGCCTCTTCTTCGTCGCCAGAAAAGAGAGAAACGGTCCAACCGATGCACTTGAACGGCAGGGATATCACGGTGCTCCACCAGGGAGAACGTTGATGTTCCTGAAGATAATCGTAGACAGTGGTCTGGAGTTCGCCGTCGGCATCGCGTACGGGTACGTCGAACAGTTCGGTCGTAAAGGCGACAGAAGAGACGATATCCGGATAAAGGTCGGGTGAAAGTGCATCGGCGCTGCTTCCTGCATTCAAGTTGATGCCTGCCATGCCTGCCAAAGCGGACAGTCCGCCCATTGAGCGGCTGCCACTGGTACTTTCGGGGGCGATGGTAACGTTGGTTGTGTACTCCTTGGGAATGCTGAAAGCTACGACCAGTCCGACTACAGCGGCTATGCCGCACCACTTCAGGACAAGCTTGCGGTCTGCCCACACTTTACGGGCCAGTTCGAGGAGGTCGATTTCCTGCTCCTCAACAGGGAGTTGTTTGTTATCTTGTTCCATATTTCTTTAATTGAGAATTGAGAATGGATATTTTAATTCTCCATTTTCCATTATTTAAATATGTTGTAGAGCGTAGCAGCCATTGTACCCAGAGAAGCGGCAGATGTACCGATAGAGAGCACTTCGGCAAGGCTTATCGGACGGCGTTCTTTCTTGCTGGGAACAATGATCTGGCATCCAGGTTCGATCTTGGCATTGCGCAGGCGTTTGACACGGCTGACAGTACCGTTCATATAGACAATGTAGGCGCGGCTCTTTTTAGCAAGGCGGCTGTAGCCACCTGCCTGGTCAATGTAATGAGATACTCCTTTGCCGGCGATGTAAGCCACGGTATTGGGGAACTGTACTTCACCGCTGATCTTAACAGTGCTGATTTGACCAGGAATGTAGAGACGGTCGCCTTCGCGCAGTACGATGTCGTGGTAGCTGCCGGGATTGGCCAGTGCTTTGTCGAGTTCGATACCTACTACATAGGTGTCGGAAACATTGAGTTTGGCGAGCGAAACAGAGTCGCTGCCTGCGCTCATGCGGGCCATGGCAATGGCGGCGTCGCGCTGGGCTATTTCTTCTTCGTTCATCTGACGGATGAGACGGCCACCGCGTACATAAGCAGAGGGGGTAAGACCACCGGCGCGCTTAACGAGGTCGGAGAGGCGTTCGTTCTTCTGCTGAAGAGTGTAACCGCCGGCGAAGACTACTTCACCACCAATGTTAACACGTCGTTGTTCCTGATAGCCGGGACTACGGCGAACTTCTACCATATCATAAGGGTAAAGGACAAAGCCGGGGGTACCGTCAACTACGAAACCGTCTTTCAGCGAAAAGGTGAAAGTTTCACTTAATCGAGTCGTTGCTTCAAGACTTTTAGGGTCTTTGAGGCGACGGGATATGTCAACACGGACTGTAGAAGCACCGTCTAGTAGGCCGCCTGCCTGTACGATGAGATCCTCGAGTGTCGTATTTTCGGCATACGGATAAACACCTGGGCGGGTTACCTCGCCATTGATGGTAAACGCTCCCTGAGCTTGCAATTCGTGGATACTGGGAATAACCAACACGTCTTCACGGCGCAGTGGAATATCAGGAACGCTTCCTTTTAGAATACCGGCCAAGTCTATTGCTATCATTTCATGGGTGAGATCTTCAAGTTCACGTGTCAGTATAACACGACCAGTAAAAGCATCGCCGGTAAGTCCTTCGGCGCGTTTGATGAGATCTTTGACTGTAGTAAGACCACCACCCAGTTCGTACATGCCGGGACGATAGACGGCACCACGGATTTCGACGCGGTTGGCATAACGATTAAGGATAGCACCAACGGTGACGGAGTCGCCGTCAGCGAGATGCCAGGAAGCATATTGTTTTTCAGTGATGCTGTAGATCTGTTTTTCGCTGCCTGTGCGGCGGATGAGACGTACTTCCTTGCTGTAAGCATCACCGGCAAATCCTCCGGCATAGTTGAGAAGGGCAGCCAGGCTTTCGTCCTTTTTCATTTCGTAGAACATGGGACGTTTCACGTTGCCACGAATGTCGACTAGCATGTCATAGGGAGGAACAATGATAACGTCGCCTTCCTGCAGGCGGGTATCATCGGAGGTCTTTCCCTGAAGAATATAGTTGTAGACATCAATTTCGTCGATCTTCTTGCCGCCACGTATCAGACTGATGTTGCGCAGTGAGCCGATTTCGGAGATACCTCCTGCACGGTAGAGTGCGTGGAACACAGTGGAGAAAGACGAGAGACGGTAGGTACCGGGGACGGCAACTTCACCCATGACGTTGACCTGAATGCTGCGAATTTGGCCAAGCGTGACACTGATCTGTGATTCATCGCCCGAGATACCAGCGTATTTGGAAGAAAGCATTTGGCGTATCTTACGGCTGGCATCCTCGATGGTCATGCCGCTAAGATAGATGGGACCTATCTGGCTGACCATGATATTACCTTCGGGTGTGATTTCCTGACGGATGGTAGTTTCGTTGGCTCCCCAAACGTCGATGATTACTTCGTCACCGGGGCCGAGGCGATAGTTGGCAGGTGTAGCCATGTTTTCGTTCGGCTCGAAGGTGAGTGCGCGGTTGCTGAATACGTTATGCCCGAAAATCGTCATCGTGGGAGGAACCGTGTCTTTAGGTGCAACGGAATCTTCCAAGAGGACAGAAAAACCGTTCATAAAGCCGGCGTTGGGATCATCGAACGAGCTGGGAAGAGATGAACGGGTACGTCGTTCCATATTGGCATCGCCTGTGACCATCTGTTCGGTACTTCCTTTGCTTGCTTCGTAACGCTGTTTGATACGTTCCATCTGAGCGCGGGTGACTCCACGGGACAACAGCTCACTTCCTATTTCCTGCTCTCCTTTTCCAGAGGCATAGGCTTCTTTGACATACTTTACCACCTGTTCGTCACTCATTTGAGCATGAACGGACAGAGAAATCAGCATACATGCAATAGCGAATAAAATGGATTTGCTGAAATGTTTCATCAATTTTTAGTTTAGTAAAATTATCAATCTTTATGCTTCGTTTTTGATATGGATTCTTGTTGCGTAAAACACCTTTCCGCTTGTATGACACTTCATTTCTTTTTTGCCAGACAGGTCTTTGCGGCCGCAAAGATACGAAGAATTGTCGGAATAAACGCTGGAAAGAGGGAGATTGTTTATAGTCAATCTGCTATTCTTTCTACATAACCTACCGGAATCTCCACGTGGGCACATCCCAGAAGGTCGATGCGGATGACAACCTGATGTTTGCCGTTCAGGTTGACCAGTTCGCCCTCCAGACCGGTGAGGGGGCCTTTGATAACCCGGATCGGATCGCCCGGAGAGAGGGAGGAGGCGCTGAATTTGACGGCCTCGGGACTGTAGTCGAGCATGAAGCGGAAGCGTTCCATCTGCTGGTCGGGGATGACGGCCGGTGTATGCTGGCCACGCAGGACCATGTAGCGGCTGACCGCTGACAGGGTAAGGGGAAGCGGACGTTCCTTGGGCGTGACGTGTACAAAAATCATTAGCGGAAGAACCAGTTTTTCCATTCGTTTGACGCGGTCGCTCCAGCGGCGTTCTACTGTCTGCACAGGAAGGTAGTGTTCGATGCCCATGGCGGTCAGGCGTTCGGCGGTCTTCTTTTCCATGCAGGATTTGACGTAAGCTACCAGCCACTGTTTCTGGGGAGCGGGAGGTGGGGTTATCATGGTGTTTTCTGTATCCGGATAAGCGTTCATTTCTTGTCTGATGGAATGATTCATTTTATTTGCGTACAAATGTAAAGAAAATATATGTTATAAGGCTCATTTAAATGAAAATAGTTTAGAATTTTCTTTTACGCTTGTCATACTTCTTTTTTCAGGATGTCTTCCATTTTGAGCAATTCGTCGCGATACTGTGCGGCCTGAAGGAAATCGAGATTCTTGGCGGCTTCCTGCATGAGGCGACGTGTGCGTTCGATGCTCTTCTGGAGCTGCTCGGGCGACATGTGGAGGGTGACCGGATCGGCAGCAACGAGGCGGGACGGTTCGGGCTCGACGTAGGGACGGGGAGCGGCGGAACGTTCGGCCGGTTCGGGGGCAGGAGAAGCAGAGGCTGCCAGCGGGTTGAGGTTGTGGGCCTTCCGAATCTGCTGGGGCGTGATGCCGTGTTCCCGGTTGTAACGAAGCTGCTTTTCGCGGCGGCGTTCAGTTTCTTCGATGGTCTGCCGCATGCTGTCGGTGATGTGGTCGGCATACATGATGACACGCCCGTTGACGTTGCGGGCTGCACGGCCGGCAGTCTGCGTAAGCGAACGGTGGGAGCGGAGGAAACCTTCCTTGTCGGCATCGAGGATGGCTACCAGTGACACTTCGGGCAGGTCGAGTCCCTCACGAAGCAGGTTGACGCCGATGAGGACATCGTAGACGCCTTCGCGAAGGTCGGACATGATCTTGACACGTTCGAGGGTGTCGACATCACTATGGATGTAGTTACAGCGGATGTCGTGGTTGAGGAGGTATTCGGTCAGTTCTTCGGCCATGCGCTTGGTGAGGGTAGTGACAAGGGTACGCTCGCCCTGTTCGATGCGGAGCTGGATTTCTTCCATGAGGTCGTCGATCTGGTTGTGGGTGGGACGTACTTCGATGACGGGATCGAGCAGTCCGGTGGGACGGATGACCTGTTCGACCACGATACCTTCGGAGCGTACCAACTCGTAGTCGGCGGGGGTGGCACTGACATAGATGACCTGACGGGCGAGGGCTTCGAACTCGTCGAAGGTGAGGGGGCGGTTGTCACGGGCGGCAGGCAGACGGAAACCATATTCGACCAGGTTCTCCTTACGGGCACGGTCTCCTCCATACATGGCCCGTATCTGGGGTACACTGACGTGGCTTTCGTCGATGACGATGAGATAGTCCTCGGGGAAAAAGTCGAGCAGGCAGTAAGGACGGGTACCTTCGGCACGGCCATCGAAGTAGCGTGAATAGTTTTCGATGCCGGAACAATGGCCCAGTTCGCGCAGCATTTCCATGTCGTAGGTGACCCGTTCGTAGATGCGTTTAGCCTCCAGCATACGGCCCTCTTTTTCGAAAAACTCGACCTGCTTATGGAGGTCGTCTTCGATTTCGTGGATGGCACGAAGCGTGTTCTCCTTGGTGGTCATGAAGAGGTTGGCCGGATAGATCTTATAACTGTCGAAGGTGCCGAGGGTGACACCACTGACGGGATCTACTTCCTCGATACTGTCTACCTCGTCGCCCCAGAAGACGACACGCAGGAGGTTGTCGCTGTAGGCCAGGAAGATGTCTACCGTATCGCCTTTGACACGGAAATTGCCACGGTTGAGATCGAGGTCGTTACGTTGATAGAGGCTGTCTACCAGGCGGCGCAGGAAGACGTTGCGGCTGAACATCTTGCCCCGGACAACGTCGATACTGTTGTTGTAGAAATCGGCCGGATTGCCCATGCCGTAGATGCAGGACACGGAGGAGACGACAATCACGTCCTTTCGTCCGCTGAGCAGGGCAGAAGTGGCGGCCAGACGGAGCTTGTCGATTTCGTCGTTGATGGCCAGGTCTTTTTCGATATAGGTATCCGAAGAGGGGAGATAGGCTTCGGGCTGGTAGTAATCGTAGTAAGAGACATAATACTCGACGGCATTGTGAGGAAAGAATCCCTTGAACTCACTGTAGAGCTGAGCCGCCAGGGTTTTGTTGTGGCTCAGGATGAGTGTAGGCTTGTTGATGTTGGCAATGACGTTGGCGATGGTAAATGTCTTTCCGGAGCCCGTAACGCCAAGCAAAGTTTGGGCGGGCAGTCCCTGTAGGATGCCGTCGGTGAGCTGGCGGATGGCTTCGGGCTGGTCGCCCGTAGGCTGGTAGTCAGATGTAAGCTGAAATTTGTTCAATGGTGTCAGGTTTTGGTTATGGATGCAAAGGTAGTGAAAATTTTTATTTCACCTTCCGGTAATAGGCATCGGCCTGCGCTAGCGTTTCGGGCTTGCCTACGTCGAACCAGCCTTCGGTATCGATGGGGTAGCATTGGATACAGGCCTGGCGGCAGATGTCGATGTAGAAAGGAATAATGGAAAATTTTCCATTCCACCTGTCGCTGCCCATGTAATTGAAAATGGAGGGCGAAAGGACATGCACACAGCCGAAGGCGAGTTCGTTGTAACGGCCTTCGGTGTAGACGGTACCCGCAGGCAGGGTTTCTCTTGTCGACTTGTTGACCCATCCGCACAGGCGATTGTCTGTGTCAGCCAGGAGGTAGCGGGCGGTCTGTCGGTGGTTGGTCAGCAAGGTGGCATCGGCTCCGCTTTCCACGTGGTGCCGGTAGAAGGCGGCCAGGTCGATGTGAGTCAGGATATCGGCGTTGTGGATGAGGAATGGTTCGCCGTCGTCCAGTAGGGGACGGGCTTTCAGGATGCCTCCACCCGTATCGAGCAGTTCGCCTCGTTCGTCACTGATGAGGATGCGGACACCAAAGTTGTCGTTTGCTTTCAGAAAATCGAGAATCTGTTCGCCAAAGTGGTGGATATTGATGACGATGTCGTGGAAACCGGCTTCTTTCAGACGCAGTATTACGCGCTGGAGCATAGGCACACCGGCTACAGGCACCAGGGCTTTAGGCATGTGATCGGTAAGCGGACGGAGGCGGGTACCCAGTCCGGCGGCAAATATCATGGCTTTCATGTCAGTTGCGGGCTTTGAAGGTTTGTTCGATGTTCTGTTCGCGGTGCATCAGGTTGACCTGAACGCCAAACTTCTGGTTCAGGTGCTCGGCCAGATGTTGGGCCGAGTAGACGGAACGGTGCTGGCCGCCCGTGCAGCCGAAGCAGACAGAAAGGTTGGTGAAACCGCGTTCCATGTAGCGTTTGACAGAAGCGTCGACCAGACCGTAGACGTGTTCCAGGAAGGTCGTGATTTCACCATCGTCTTCGAGGAAGCGGATGACAGGTTCGTCCAGTCCCGTGAAGGGTTTGTAGCGTTCGTACTTGCCGGGGTTGTTTACGGCGCGGCAGTCGAAGACAAAACCTCCACCGTTGCCCGACGGATCTTCGGGGATGCCTTTCTTGTAGGCAAAGCTGGTGACTTTGACCACAAGACGGCGCTTCTGCAGGTCGTCGGTGAATTGCTTCAGTTCGGTCAGTTCGGTCAGCACCTGGCAGAGATAAGGATACTCGGGATAGGGCTCACGGAGCAGCTGGCGAAGGTTCTCGATGGCAAAGGGTACACTCTGAATGAAGTGGGGTTTCTTCTCGAAGTAGCCGCGGAAACCGTAGGCACCCAGTACCTGCATGGTGCGGAACAGTACGAAGTGGCGAAGCTGGGCCATGAAGTAGGCTTCGTCCACGGGCTGATATTTGCGCAGGGCGTCGATGTACTCGCGGAGCAGTTCCTGGCGGAGGCTGTCGGGATAGTTGGCTTTTGCCTGCCACAGGAAGGAAGCCACGTCGTAGTAGACAGGACCCTTGCGTCCGCCCTGGAAGTCGATGAGCCACGGCTCACCGTCCTTGATCATGACGTTGCGGCTCTGGAAGTCGCGGTACATGAAAGTGGCGGAACTGCTGCGGAGCAGGACGTCGGCCATTTTCTGGAAATCGTCTTCAAGGCGGTCTTCCTGGAAGTCAAGACCGGTGGCTTTCAGGAAACAATATTTGAAGTAGTTCAGGTCCCACAGGATGCTGCGGCGGTTGAACTCAGCCTGCGGATAGCAGTAGGAGAAATCCATGCCTTCGGCACCGGCAAACTGGACGGCGGGCAGGAGGCGGAGCGTCTTACGCAGCAGTTGCTTCTCGTCCTCACCAAAGACGCTGGTCTTGCGTCCTTTTTCAATGGCGTTGAAGAGCAGCGTATCGCCCAGGTCTTCCTGAAGGTAATAGATGTCGTCGTCCGACTTGATGAACACTTGCGGAACAGGCAATCCCTGACGGCGGAAATGTTCGGCCATATAGAGGAAGGCGCGGTTTTCTTCCACACTTTCGCCGCTTACTCCGATGAGGCTGGGAGCGCCTTTCAGGCGGAAATAACGACGGTTGGATCCCGATGCGGGCATTTCTTCGATACTATCCGGTTCGTGGCCGGTATAGGCTGTATATAGCTTTTTCAGTTCTTCTGTAATCATAGATTTAGTCATTTTGGCAGCTAAGATAAGGTTTTCTGTTCAGATATGGTTATCTTTGCCCAAATAAATACAGGAAAAATGACAAAAAACATTCCTCAATTTCTGATTGCCGCACCCACATCGGGCAGTGGAAAGACGACGGTGAGCCGTGGGCTGATGGCTCTGCTGAAGGCAAGAGGGCTGAACGTGCAGCCCTACAAATGCGGGCCGGACTATATCGATACAAAGTTTCATGAACGTGCCTGTGGACGTCCGTCGGTCAATCTAGATTTGTTCATGGCTTCGGAGGAGCATATACGAAAGCTTTATGCCCGCTATGCTGTCGGCGCGGATGCCTGTGTGGTGGAAGGTATGATGGGGATGTTCGACGGTTATGAACGCGATCGTGGCTCGTCGGCAGAAGTGGCCCGGCTGTTGCGTTTGCCGGTGGTATTGGTGGTCGACGCGCGGTCGGCAGCCTATTCCCTGGCACCTCTGTTGCAGGGCTTTCTGCATTTCCGTTCCGATATCCGTTTTGCGGGTGTCATTTTCAATCGGGTAGGGTCGGCGCGCCATTTCGGAATGTTACAGGAGGTTTGTGAAGACCTTCAGGTGGAGTGTCTGGGGTATCTGCCGAAAGACGGTTTGTTGGGGCAGGGTTCACGTTACTTGGGTCTGGACTTCAGCGAACCGGAAACGGACGAAGCCTGTCGTCGCCTGCTGGAACTGTTGGAAGCACATATCCGTATCGATCGTTTGCTGGAAATCACCTCCCAACCTTTGCCTGAGAGTCGGGCAGAAAACGAGAGACGGGGAAACAGACGTATTGCGGTGGCACGCAACAGCGAGTCTTTTTCTTTCCTGTATACGGAACACTTGGACTTGCTGAAGCGCTACGGGGAAGTTTTCTTTTTCAATCCGGAAGAGTCTGCTCCGCTACCTGACGGTACCGATTTGCTTTACCTGCCGGGTGGTTATCCCGAAAAACATGCAGAAGCTTTGAGAACGGCAGACGTTACACTGGATTCCATACGTCGTTATATTGAAGGTGGAGGAAAAGCGTTGGCCGAATGTGGGGGTATGATTTACCTGTCGCAGGGAATCTGTCAGGACGGACAGCCCGATTTCCTGCCGATGGCGGGTGTGCTGCCATTTTCCATTTCGAACCGGAAGGAAGACCGAAGGCTGAGCCTGGGTTACCGGCGTTTCGATTATAATGGACAAACGTTGTATGGGCACGAATTCCACTATACCCAATATGTGCAGCGATTGTGTGAACGGTTGCTTCCGACGGTGGCGCAGGTGTACAATGCCCGCGGGGAGAAGGTGAACACGCCGGTGTTCCGCTACAAGAACCTGCTGGCCAGTTATACCCATTTGTATTGGGGAGAAATTGATTTGAACAAGTTATTTAAGAACGAAGAATGAAACGGATTTATACAAAGACCGGTGACAAGGGAATGACCGGTATTCATGGAGGAGAGCGGGTGCCGAAAGACGACATCCGCATCGAGGCCAACGGTTGTCTGGACGAACTGAATGCCGTAATAGGCATCGTGCGTTCCATGCTGTTTGCCGAGGATGAGTGGCAGCAGTTGTTGCACGCGATACAGCGAGAACTGATGGTCGTGATGAGCCATGTAGCTACGCCATCGGACAAGGTAAACCCGAACGAGCTGCATGCGGCCGAGCTGACCCTTCGTTGCGAACAAGAGATGGACCGCTTGACGGAACAGTTGGCCGACCACGGTTATTTCCTGCTTCCGGGAGGTACACCCGTTTCGGCCCAGCTCCACTTTGCACGTACGGTGGCACGCAGGGCAGAGCGGTGTTTGTGGACATTACATCGGCAGAGCCCGTTGGATGAGGCTATCCTGTGTTTCGTCAACCGGTTGTCCGACCTGTTTTTTGTCATGGCACGCATGGAGATGCAACGCCAGAACTGGCCGGAGGAAAAGTGGCAGGAATTTGCCTATAAACGGAAAAAGACTTCAGGAAAACAGACCGATTAGCCTAACTGCAGCTCGTAAAGGCAGGCTTTCACTTCCATGCTGCTGCCCAAGTGTTTGCCCTCGTCGTCGGAGAGTTTGACGCATTCGTGCCATTCCTGGTTGTTGTTCATTCGGCAGCGGGTCAGTTTCATCACAATGTTGGACGGGGTGAAGCCGGTGTCGTTGGTCAGGTTGGTACCGATGCCGAACGCGCAGCGGATGCGTCCCTGGCAGAACTGTTGGATGTCGAGCGCCTTGGGAAAGTTGAGCGCATTGCTGAAGATGATGGTTTTGGTTGTCGGGTCTATGCCGAATTCCTTGTAGCGGGCAATGAGTTTTTCGGTAAATTCGAATTCGTCGCCCGAATCGCAGCGGACGCCATCGAATAACTTGGCCTGCTTGCGGCTGAGGTTGCTCAGGAAAGCATCGGACGTATAGGTGTCCGAGAGGGCGGTACCCAGGTCGCCGTCGTAGACGTTTACCCAGTTTTCCAATGCCATATAGTTGGCATGCTTGTAGCCAAACTGAGCACCGTGGAACATGAACCATTCGTGCGGATGGGTCCCCATCGGCTTCATGTTATATTTCATGGCGAAATAACAGTTGGATGTTCCCGTGCAATACAGGGCGTGCTGTTTGAGGTAGCCGATGACCGTGTCGTGTACTTCGAACGAGAAGCGGCGGCGTGTACCAAACTCGGAGAAGGAAAGATGGTTGCGGTTGGACAGAGATACCTTGTCCACCAGTCGGGAAACTACCTTGTCCAGATCAGGAACATGTCCCATGACCCGGTTTCTCACTTCGGACACCAGCGCCAGAAGTGGAACTTCGTAGAGTGTCACCTTATACATATAGTCCGTCACTTCCATGTGGAGATGGCGTTCCTCGTCCAGCCAGACATTTACCTTTTCGGGTTGGAAGCGGAAAGAAGAGAGCCATTCCCAGTAGACACGGGGCAGGAATCGGCAGGTGTGTGTCATGTACTCCAGTTCGTCACCGGTCAGGGCAATCCGTCGCATTTGGTCGATGGCTTCTTTCAGTTCGGCCAGGAAATGGTCGGAACAAACAGTCTGGTCGCGGTCGGTGAAAGAGAATGTGCCCGATGCATAGGGAAACAGCTTGATGTAGGCGTATGACGTAGTAAACTTGTAAAGGTCGGTGTCGAGTATAGAGTAAATCATGACATGTGTGTTTTTAGGATTTTCGGGGGTGAAGATACATACTTTATTTAAGTTTCGCAAATTCCTGCCGTCCAAGTCGTATCATAGGATGGTGAAAAGAGAGAAAAAGAGGATTTTTTTCTTTGTAATAGTCTTTTTTTTGTTAATAAGAGAATAAGGCTTTTAAAGCATGTTATAAAAAGGCATTTTTTCTCTGTATATTTTGGAAGTTTGGGAAGATGCGCTACCTTTGCAATGTGTTTTTCATAGTATTAGATTTAAGGTTAACAAAAGATTGGCTGTCTGGGAAGATAGCCTTTTTTTTTTGCCCACTTTGTACTATCTTTGCGTTCGCAAAAAATGAAATCTATGGAATTATTGGAACCCCTTATGCTGGTAGGTACCGGAAGCGATGTGGGCAAGAGTATTCTGGCTGCTGCTTTCTGCCGTATCTTCAGGCAAGACGGCTATCAGCCCGCTCCCTTCAAGGCGCAGAACATGGCGCTCAATTCGTATGCCACTCCCGAAGGTCTTGAGATAGGCCGTGCACAGGCGGTACAGGCAGAGGCTGCCGGCATTCCCTGTCACACGGATATGAATCCCCTGCTGCTGAAGCCTCAGAGCGACCATACGTCGCAGGTGGTACTGAACGGACGTCCGGTAGGCAACCGTTCGGCTTACGATTATTTCCGTAAGGAGGGGCGTGAGGAGTTGCGCAAGGAAGTGTGTGCTGCCTATGACCGTCTGGCGGCACGTTACAATCCTATTGTACTGGAAGGAGCCGGAAGTATTTCTGAAATCAATCTGCGCGACAGCGACCTGGTGAATTTGCCCATGGCTTTGCATGCCGGAGCAAAAGTTGTGCTGGTGGGCGACATTGACCGTGGCGGAGTGTTTGCCAGTGTTTACGGTTCGCTTATGTTGCTCAGGCCGCATGAACGAGCTTGCATTAAGGGAATCCTTATCAATAAATTCCGAGGCGATCTGCGTTTGTTCGAGTCGGGCGTGAAAATGCTTGAAGAACTATGCGGTATTCCGGTGCTGGGAGTGGTACCTTATTATAAAGATATCTATATAGAAGAAGAGGATAGCGTGGCCCTTGCTACCAAATCCATGCAGGCTACGAAGGGTAAGGTGAATATTGCCGTGGTGATGTTGCGTCATCTCAGTAATTTTACGGACTTCAACGTGCTGGAGCGCGATCCTCGTGTCCACCTCTTTTACACCAATAATACGGAAGAAATAGCCAAGGCGGATATCATTCTGTTGCCCGGTTCCAAAAGCACGCTGGACGATCTGTATGAGTTGCGTCGCAATGGAGTGGCACAGGCTATTATCCGTGCCCATCGTGACGGAGTGACGGTGATGGGTATTTGTGGAGGTTATCAGATGATGGGGCAGGAGGTGCTCGATCCCGACCATGTGGAAGGAGACATCGACCGTTTGCCTGGTTTGGGACTTCTTCCGACAACAACCCGCATGACAGGTGCGAAAGTGACCCGACAAGTGCGATTTGCCCTGAACAATGAAGTTACGGTGGGAGACTGCAACCTGAGTGGTTACGAGATACACATGGGAACTACTGTTCCCGTAGACGGAGCTGCATATATGCCACTGAACCGTCTGGAAGACGGGCAAGAGGAAGGATGCTTGGTGGACCGGACCTGTATGGGGACTTATATCCATGGCATACTGGACAATGCGGCTTTCATCGACTACTTGCTCGAGCCTTTTGCCGGCAAGGTGAAAGAACGCAGCACTTTCGATTATCAGGCATTCAAGGAACAACAATACGACAAGCTGGCCGACCATGTGCGTGCACATGTCAATCTGCCACTTGTCTATCAAATACTAAAACAACATGATTGACGGACACGGAGACGATTCTTATAAATATACCCGACCGATAACGGCCAATTTCAGTTCGAATGTATATAGCCGGACGGACTTGACGGAACTGAAGAACCATTTATGCAGGTTCATACAGGGGAAAGACGGTGAATTGAGCCCTCTTTCTTCCTATCCCGAACCTCAGCCCTATACGCTGGAAGCTGCTCTGGCGCGTAAGTTGAAACTGGAGCCCGACGAGGTATGCGTGACTAATGGGGCTACCGAAGCCATCTATCTGATGGCTCAGACTTTTCGGGGTACCCGTTCAGCCATTTTGCAGCCTACTTTTCGGGAATATGCCGATGCTTGTCTGATACATGGTCATCCCACGGTTTCGCTCTACAACCTGCCTGCGGAACGCGAACGTTATCGGTTGCCCGAGGACATCCGTATGCTTTGGTTGTGTAATCCTAATAACCCGACGGGTAGTGTGACGGATAAGGCGTGGATGGAAGAGTTGATACGCTGTAATCCACAGGTGTGTTTTGTTATCGACCAGTCTTATGAATACTTTACGTTGCAGCCATTGTTCTCGGCGGCTGAGGCAGTAGCTTTCCCCAATGTGTTGTTGTTGCATTCCATGACTAAACGCTATGCTGTACCTGGTTTGCGGTTGGGGTATATCACCGGAAACGCAGGGCTGTTGAGCCGTATCCGCAACAACCGGATGCCGTGGTCAGTTAATGCTGTGGCTATTGAAGCCGGACTTTTCCTGACCGAAAAGGGAGTGCCCCATTCATTGGACATGGCGGTCTATCTGGACGAGACACAACGGTTGCGTACCCGATTGGAAGCGTTGGGAGGGATGGATGTATGGGAGACGCAGACGCATTTCATGTTGGTGTGCCTGCGTTTTGGCAAGGCGTCGGCCTTGAAGGAGTATTTGGCAGAGAAGCATGGCATCCTGATACGCGACGCTTCGAATTTCGAAGGCTTGGACGAGCGTTTCTTCCGTATTGCCACCCAGACACCCGAAGAAAATGACCGGCTGGTAGATGCCATTGCAGAATGGTTTCAGGAATAAGATGGATAAACGGATAAACAGTATTTTCAATTGGAACAGACATTGATAGCCTTTAGTCTGGCTTTTTACATGGCATTGCCGCTGCTGGCGGCATGGTTGCTGGATCGCTGGCTGGGCGATCCTCAGTGGATGCCCCATCCGGTGGTGGCATTTGGGAAAGCGATTGCGTTTTTCGAACATCGGTTGAACCACGGGAATGGTCGTTTCCTGAAAGGGATGCTGGTCAGCTGCCTGTTGGTAGCGGGTGTCTATGGGTTGACAGCATGGCTGTTGCAGCAGGCGGCCCTGTTTTCGGCAGGGTTGCTGATGATACTACAAGTCCTGCTGATTTTTTATTGCCTGGCAGGTACTACGTTGGTGCGCGAAGTGCGTATGGTGTTTCTTGCCGTAGACCGTTCGCTGGAGGAAGGCCGGCATCAGGTGGCACGTATTGTGGGACGCGACACGTCCGAACTGTCTGCGCAGGAAGTGCGTACGGCAGCTTTGGAGACTCTTGCCGAGAACTTGAGCGACGGGGTGGTGGCCCCCTTATTCTGGTATTTGCTACTGGGCGTGCCGGGCATGCTTGCCTATAAAATGGTGAACACGCTGGACTCGATGATAGGTTATCGCAACGAACGTTATCGCCGTTTCGGCTGTTTTGCTGCCCGTCTGGACGATGTGGCCAATTTCATTCCTGCCCGTCTGACTGCCTTCTTGATGGTTGTGGTGTCCGGTCGTCTTTCGTTGCTGGGGTTTGTGGCTCGTTACGGTAGCCAGCATGCCAGTCCCAATTCCGGTTATCCGGAGTCTGCCTTGGCCGGTATCCTGAACTGTCGTTTCGGAGGTCCTCATAACTACTTTGGCGAGGAGGTGTGGAAACCTTACATCGGCGACAACGAGCGTCCGTTGACCACGGAAGACATGCATACGGCTATCCGCATCAACCGTCGTGCGGAAGGGTTGATGATTCTGCTCGTACTTGCTTCTTTCTGTATCCAGTTATTGCTCCAATAAAACTTCCGGTTTACAGCGTGATTTGGATGAGTCCGCCGTAGGGCGTCAGAGAGCTGAAAGCTTCTTCTGCGGTGATGAGGCCTGCGTAAATCTGTGCACAGATCAGTACACCTCCGTGGGCAAAGATGGCTACACGCCGGTAGGGTTTCTGCTTCAGCTCATCCAGGAAGCGGCTGACACGTTCGTATTGCATGGCGAAAGATTCGCCTCCTGTAGCCGCTACGTTCAGGTAGTCGGCATACCATTCCTGAAGGCGGGGATCGTCGTTTCGGTCGAATGGCTTCATTTCCCAGGCTCCGAAGTTGATTTCCATGAGCCGTTTGTCTCGTTCGGCGTTGGGGTAACCGCAATAGTCGGCCAGTCGTACGCAACGGGTCAACGGACTGGTGAACGCGTGATCGAAGTTTTCTTCTTCGGGTAAGGAAGCCTTCAGGCGAGACAGGGTGATGGCAGCTTCCTGTTCGAAACTGTCTTTCAGGGGGACGTCTGTCTGTCCGTAGCAGACTCCCGGCGGTACGTCTACCGAGGTATGTCGTATTAAAGTAATTTCCATAAGATGACAGCACAAAGATAAAATGAGATTTCACATAACAGAAACATTGCTCCGCAGCAGTCGCCCGTGTAGCCTTGAAGCTTTTTCTTTAAGAAGCGGCAGAGCAGCAGGCAGACGAACATGGGGACGACGGTAGCCGGCCATAAGCGTAGCGGCAGCAGGAACAGCAGAGGCAGGATGCCGCTGACGAAGGCTGTAATCAGCTCGCCTCGGTTCATGCCGCTATACACGACTTTGGCCTTGCTTTCAGCTTCGGGACGGGCATAGGGCAGGTAGTTGATGATTTGCGAGGCGCAGAACTTGCTCCAGCAGTCGCAGCAAAGTGCCAGTGCGCACAGCACGGAAAGCGGCAACCGGCTTGGAAGCTGCCAGAACAGCAGGAAGTAGAAGATCAGACCTACGACACCATACGTCCCGATGTGCGAGTCCTTCATGATGGCCAGGATGCGTTCGCGGGTCGTTCCTCCGCCGAAGCCGTCGAAGAAGTCGGCCAGTCCGTCCTCGTGCAGGCATCCTGTCACGAGCAAGCGCGACAGAATGGCCAGCAGCCAAGCCACAGGCAAAGGAAGTACTTGGGCGGCGAGCCAAAGTACTCCGGCCATGATGCTCCCCGTCAGCCAGCCCACAAGCGGCCAGTAAGGTACTACATGCTTGAAGCATTCGGCGGGTACTTCCCTGATTTTCCAGAAGGGAAGCCTCGTAAAGAATATAAGAGCAGCCAGAAAATTCATCGCTTAAAAGTATTTGGTAATGGAAGCATGCGCAAAGTTATCCATCTCGTTAATCATTCGTACGGCTGAGTCGACCAACGGATAAGCACAAATGGCACCAGTTCCCTCTCCAAGCCTCAATCCTAGGTTTATCAGCGGTTTGGCTTGTATGTACTCCAGTATCAGTTTATGTCCGCTTTCGTCGCCGCAATGGCCGAAGATGGCATAATCTTTCACGGCAGGACAGAGCTGCATGGCAGCCAGCATGCAGTTGGTCATGATAAATCCGTCTACCAGTATCAGCATTTTCAGTTCGGCAGCCTGGAGCATGGCTCCTACAGCCATCACCATTTCCAGTCCACCGAAGTAGCGGATGATGTCGGTGGCCGATCCGTCTCCGTTGTAGTTTTCCATGCTTCTTTTCAGTACTTCGTATTTATGGCGGATGCCTTGCTGGTTCAGTCCGCTACCAGCACCTACACACTGCTCCAGGGGAATTCCCGTGAAATAGGTCATCCACAGCGACGAGGACGAAGTGTTTCCTATTCCCATTTCTCCGAAACTCAGCACGTTGCTTCCTTCTTCGTGGCATCGGCGTACCACTTCGGCACCGCGTTCGATGCAGAGCTTCATTTCTTCCTTCGTCATGGCAGCTTCGTACAGATAGTTGCGGGTACCGCGGCGTACTTTCATGTCGATGATGCCTTTCTCGTAGGGCAGGTCATAGTCCACGCCGGCGTCTACGATTTTCAGTTCGAAACCATGCTGTCGGCAGAGGAAGTTGACGCCGGCCCCTCCATGAAGGAAATTGCTCAGTTGTTGCCAGGTCACTTCTTTCGGTGACAGGCTTACACCTTCCTCTACAATTCCGTGGTCGGCGGCAAAGATGATGTTCTGCGGCTTGTGCAGTGCCGGAGTCAAGGTTTGTTGAATCAGGGCAATTTGCAGGGCTATTTCTTCCAGCCTTCCCAGCGAGCCTTTCGGTTTGGTCAGGTTGTTAATCTTGTCTATAATGGACGGGCGCAGGTTTTCGTCCGGTTTTTCGATATGAAATGTTTTCATGCTTTTATCTCTGTTTTTGTTATTTTACTTTCATGGGTATACCTGCCACCATAAGGATGACTTCGTCGGCCTGTGAGGCGATATACTGGTTCATCCAACCCTGAAGATCAGTAAACTTGCGTTGTATTTCGTTTTCAGAGGTTGCTCCACAGCCTATTTCGTTGGTGACAAACAGAAAGATGGCATTCTGGTGTGTAAAGCGGTCAAATTCCTCGCGGACGGCTTTCAGCGTTTGGTCTACGTCTGCATTCAGGTCGAAAAAGAAGTTGGTACACCATAAGGTCACACAGTCTATCAGGACTACCCGTCCGTCCAGTTGGTGTTGGCTCAGTGCCTTTTCCTCTTCGATGTTGGTCCATTCAGGGCCTCTTCGTTCCTGATGGCGCAGGACACGTTGTCTGAACTCTTCGTCCCAGATGCGTGCTGTCGCCATGTAAACCGGGTTGGGAGAGAGGGTTAAGGCTCTTTTTTCCGCATAGCTGCTTTTGCCGGAACGTGCTCCTCCTGTGATTAATATAATCCGTTTCATAGGTTCTATTTTTCTAACGGGAAACAAAAATACAAGATTTTGCTGATTTCATAGTTGTATTTCTCAAAAAAGTATTTATCTTTGTCCCCGCTTTGCGAAAAGTTCTGTTTGTAAAGACAAAAATACTTCGACAGGCGGCAGTAGCTCAGTTGGTAGAGCATCAGCTTCCCAAGCTGAGGGTCACGGGTTCGAGTCCCGCTTGCCGCTCATACTGATAATCAGAGGTTTACGTGATGTAAGTCTCTGATTTTTTTGTTTTCTACTATTGCTTTTCTAACATGGACAATTACGTGTCCAGACCTTAATTTGATGAGTCTAACTGTCAGCTTGATGAACACAGACTTCCCGTTTGGGGTTATGCAGTTCGGATGATCCATGAAAACAGAGGGATGCCCTTTTTCTTTTTGACAGAAAACTTGTGGAATAGGAAACATTTTATTTATTTTGCGGGAAATGCACTAAACAACGTGAAAGACATTATGAAAAACAACAAAATTTGGAATGAAAGCATCGAATGCATGGATCGGGAGAGCATGCGGAGATTGCAGGGGATCCGGCTGAAGAAAACGGTAGAGCGGGTGTATCACGACACGCCTTTCTACCGCAAGAAAATGCAGGAACTGGACATCACTCCCGACGACATCAACAGTATAGACGACATCGTGAAGCTGCCCTTCACCACGAAATATGATCTGAGGGATAATTATCCTTTCGGACTTTGTGCCGTGCCTATGAGTCAGATTGTCCGCATCCACGCCTCGTCGGGCACTACAGGTAAACCGACGGTGGTGGGCTACACGCGCAAAGATTTGTCGGTGTGGGCCGAATGTCTGTCGCGAGCTTTTACGGCTTATGGCGCAGATCGTTCGGATGTCTTCCAGATATCTTACGGATATGGACTTTTTACGGGCGGGCTGGGCGCTCATGCCGGTGCCGAGAATATCGGGGCATCTGTGATACCGATGTCCAGTGGAAATACGGAAAAACAGATTACGCTGATGCATGATTTTGGCGCTACGATGCTATGTTGTACGCCATCGTATGCACTGTATCTGGCAGATGCCATCCGTGATTCGGGATTGCCCCGTGAAGAGTTTAAGTTGAGAGCAGGAGCTTTCGGTGCGGAGCCGTGGACGGAACAGATGCGTCATGATATCGAAGCCAAGCTGGGTATCAAGGCTTATGACATCTATGGGCTGAGCGAAGTGGCTGATCCGGGCGTAGGCTATGAATGTGAATGCCAGCACGGTACGCACCTGAATGAAGACCATTATTTCCCGGAAATCGTAGATCCGAAAACACTGGAACCTGTGGCACCCGGTGAAACGGGCGAACTGGTGTTTACGCATCTGACAAAGGAAGGAATGCCTCTGTTGCGCTACCGGACGAAAGACCTGACGGCTCTGCATTATGAAAAATGTGCTTGCGGACGTACACTGGTGCGCATGGACCGCATCCTGGGACGCAGCGACGACATGCTGATTATCCGTGGTGTGAACGTATTCCCGACACAGATCGAGTCTGTCATGCTGGAGATGCCGGAATTCGAACCGCATTATCAGCTGATTGTAGACCGTGTAAATAATACGGATACGATGGAGCTGCAAGTGGAGGTAAGACCGGAATTCTATTCGGACGAAATCAAGAAGATGATGGATATGAAGAAGCGTCTGACAGCCCGTCTGCAAAGTGTATTGGGCTTGAGTGTAGACGTGAAGCTGGTGGAACCGCGCAGTATCGAGCGTAGTACGGGTAAGGCAAAACGTGTAGTAGACAAGAGAAAATTTGAAAGATAAATTATATCGCTATGATTGCAAAACAATTATCAATTTTTTTGGAGAATAAGTCGGGACGCCTTACGGAGGTGACCCGGGTATTGGCTGAAGGTGGTATCAACCTCTCCGCCCTGTGTATCGCAGAAACGGCCGATTTCGGTATTCTGAGAGGAGTGGTTTCTGAGCCGGAGAAAGCTTATCAGCTGTTGAAGGAAAACCATTTTGCCGTAAATGTGAATGACGTGGTAGGTATTTCTTGTCCTAACATTCCGGGAGCATTGGCCAAAGTGCTCCAGTATCTGTCGGACGAAGGAGTGTTCATCGAATATATGTATTCGTTTGCCAACGGAGATCATGCCAATGTGGTAATACGTCCCAGCGACATGGAGAACTGCCTGCGTGTGCTGAAAGAGCGTCGTGTAGAGCTGCTGGCAGCAAACGATTTGTATAAACTTTGATCCATTGGCGATTGACGGTTGGCGGTGGGGGATAGCATCTCTAGGGGATGATTGCCTACCGCTGGCCGTTTCTGCCTTTATGTTTTTGAAAAATTAAGCTTCGTATCGTTGTTTTATTCAGTGCGAAGCTCTATCTTTGCGCAATATTTGCGAATAACCGAATGAAAAAGAATATCTTTATTGTAGCTTTGCTGGCAGCAGCGCTGGGATTGACATCGTGTGGTGAGTATAATAAACTGCTGAAAAGTACGGATTATGAGTACAAATATGAAGCTGCCAAGTCCTATTTTGCCAAAGGACAATATAACCGTGCCGCCACTTTGCTGAATGAGTTGATTGCCATTCTGAAGGGAACGGATAAGGCGGAAGAATCGCTTTATATGCTGGGTATGTGCTATTATAATGAGCAGGATTATCAGACTGCCGCACAAACCTTTATTCAGTATTATCAGGTTTATCCGCGAGGTACATATACCGAACTCTCCCGTTTCCATGCAGGTAAGGCCCTGTTCCTGGATACTCCGGAACCCCGTCTGGATCAGTCGAGCACTTACAAAGCAATTGACGAGCTTCAGATGTTTATGGAATACTATCCGCAAAGCGCCAAGCATCAGGAAGCCCAGCAAATGATTTTCGAGTTGCAGGACAAGCTGGTTATGAAAGAATACTTGTCGGCCAAATTGTATTACAACTTGGGCAATTATATGGGCAATAACTACCAGTCATGTGTCATCACGGCACAAAATGCCCTGAAAGATTATCCTTATACTAATTTGCGTGAAGACTTGTCGATCCTGATTCTGAGAGCCAAATACGAACTGGCTGTATACAGCGTGGAAGAAAGAAAGCAAGAGCGCTATCGTGAGGCTGTGGACGAATATTACGCCTTCAAAAATGAATTTCCTGAAAGCAAGTACCTGAAGGAAGCCGAACGGATTTTTAGCAAGTCTCAGGCAGAATTGGGTGAAGGAAGCACTGAAGAAGAAGTAACTGAATAACCGAAAAACTTAATTTATAATATAAGGTAAAAATTATGGATTACAGAAAAACCAATGCTCCGGTAACTACCGTGACACGCGACTTGATGGAACTGTGTGAAGATACCGGCAACATTTATGAAACAGTGGCCATTATCGGAAAGCGTTCCAATCAAATCAGTGTGGAAATCAAAAATGATTTGTCCAAGAAACTGGCCGAGTTCGCATCCTATAATGACAACTTGGAAGAAGTATTTGAAAATCGTGAGCAGATAGAGATTTCACGCTATTATGAGAAACTGCCGAAACCGACGTTGATTGCTACTCAGGAATATATCGAAGGCAAGGTATACTACCGCAATCCGGCAAAAGAAAAAGAAAAACTGCAGTAATGATACAGCGTATTCAATCTGTTTATCTGTTGGTAGTCACCATCTTTCTGGTTGTCACCATGTGTCAGCCGGTAGGTTCGTTCATTGCAGCAGATGGAGTGAACGCATCGGTATTCAAGCCGCTGGGAGTGACTTTGGCTGACGGAAGTTTTCAGTCTACATGGGGTATGTTCGGCATTTTGTTGCTGTGTGCCATTGTAGCATTGGGAACTATTTTTCTGTTCCGTAATCGTATGTTGCAGGTACGTATGACCATATTCAACAGTTTGCTGCTGATCGGTTATTACATTGTCGCAGCTGTGTTCTGGTACATGCTGAAGGGCAAATTAGGTGCTGACAGCTTTCAGCTGGGATGGGCATTGTGTCTGCCTGCAGTCTGCATTATTTTGAATTATCTGGCTTTCCGTGCTATTTTTAGTGATGAAGTGAAAGTGAAAGCTGCCGACAGATTGCGATAAAGTAATCCGGTAAACTAATATAGAGAGAAGAGGGTGTTCCAGCGTGGATTACCCTCTTTTTTTGTTTTCCGTTTATTTACACGATTGTAACCTCAACTACATACGTTTGACATACACAGTGTGCATCTTTGTGACAGAAAAACAACACACTGAACAATGATGCGTCTACGTACATTCTATTCTACCATTGTGCTGTCCGACATCCATCTGGGGACATCACATTCCAAGACAACCGAAGTGACCAATTTCCTGAAATCGGTGAACTGCCGCCGTCTGATATTAGACGGAGATATTATCGATGGATGGGCTTTGCGTAAGGGAGGTACCCGCAAGTGGCAGGCCCGTCACACAGACTTCTTCAAGGTTCTCATGAAGATGATGGAGAAACAGGGTACGGAGGTCATTTACGTGCGGGGCAATCACGATGATTTTTTGGACAGTCTGGTGCCCTTTACCTTTTACAATATTCGCATTGTGAAGGACTTTATTCACGAGAGCCACGGCAAGCGCTACTACGTGACCCACGGTGACATCTTCGATACAGTGACCACGAACATGAAGTGGTTGGCGCAGCTAGGCGATTGGGGTTACACCTTCCTGCTCTGGCTCAACAAAATCTACAACAACTACCGTATGCGCCACGGCTTGCCTTACTATTCACTCTCGCAGGCTATCAAGCAGAAGGTAAAAACAGCAGTTTCCTATATTTCCGACTTTGAACAGGAATTGGTGAAGTTTGCCCGTGCCCGCAAGTGCGACGGCGTGATATGTGGTCATATCCATCATCCGGCCGATACGTGGTACAATGACATCCATTACCTCAACTCGGGCGACTGGGTGGAGACAATGTCGGCTTTGGCTGAAGATGAAGACGGTAACTGGACAGTTATCCGCTACGGAGAGTTGCAGATAGAGCAAACCGAGAATCCGGTTCGTCAGATTGCCTCTTGATTTTTAAGTATCTTCATTGCGATATTCATATACCGTGTGATGTCGGTCGTTATTTCGCGGTTATAAACATCACAGCGTTTGCGTCCCAGACGTACGACGATGGCATTCATCTCGGGGATGGCGATGATGTACTGTCCCAACATGCCGCGCAGGTAAGGGCAGCGCATACCGTGATAATCCATGATCCACGTCTGGAAACCATAATAGCTGAGCGTATCTTTACCCCATTGGTCTTTCAAGTACGAGGCAGGGCGCATCAGTTCGTCCATATAGGCTTCGGATATCAGTTGGCGTCCGTGCCAGTTGCCGCGGTGAAGCAGAAGGCGGGCAAAGCGGGCCACGTCGCGTGCAGTGGTGTGGAAGCAGCAGAAGGCCTTTTCGTCACCGTCTTTTTTGTCCAACAGCCAGTAGGCATCGCGTTCGGCCTGCATGGGTTTCCATAATTTCTCTTCGGCATATTCGCTTAGTGTCTGTCTGGTGGCGGCTTCGATGATGAAAGCCAGCAGTTGCGTTTCGCCGCTGCGGTAGGAATATTGTATGCCGGGCTGGTCAACTACATCCAAACCGGTTACCAGATCGTAAAGGTCGTTACCGTAATAACCGTGTGTGGTGACGGAGAAGAGCGAAGCATACGCCTCATCCCACGCCATGCCGCCGCTCATGGTGAGCAGGTGGCGCAGGGTGACATCGGCCTGCATTCCTTGGGTATAGGACGGTATGTAGCGTGATACGGGATCGTCCAAACTGTGTATCTTTCCTTCATCAAGTGCAATGCCTGCCAGTAGTCCTACGATAGTTTTCGTGGCAGAGTAGATGTTCGAGGTCAGCGTGTCGTTCCATCCGTCGCGATAACTTTCGAAGACGATGCTGTCACGATGGATGACGAGAAAGGACACGGTGTGCAGGCTGTCCAGATAGTGTGCATCATTCTCTGTCAGTTGATAGCGGTTATAGTCGGCAGCGAGGGGCCAGTGCCATACATCATCGGGATTGTGGTGTACCGTGTGACGGTGGAAGGTTTCCAGATCATCAATGACAGGCATCCAGTGGATGAGCGCCTGACGGGCGTAGTAGGGCAGGGAGGCATAAACAACAACTATCACTACTGCCAAAGCGATGAGCACGCGAAAGATGTTTTTTTTCTTCGTTTTCATAGGCTTACTTTTTGTTTTGGATACTCAAGCAATATTCCGACGGTGTCATTCCTGTTTGCTTCTTGAACATGCGGCTCAAGTGCTGGGAATATTCAAATCCCAAGCTGTATGCTACTTGGGCAACACCTGTTCCACTGGCGAGTTGGTTCTTGGCTTCTTGAACAATGTACTGACGGATATAATTAATTGCTGTATCTCCGGTTGTCTTTTTTATGAGATCACCGAAATAGTTGGACGACATGCAAAGCTTGTCTGCGAAATACTGGACAGTGGGCAAACCGAGCGATAGCTGTTGGTTATCATCGAAATAATTCCGCAATAAGTTATTAAACTTCATGAGTACATCAGAGTTTTCCGGTTCACGGGTCATAAACTGACGGTTATAGAATCTTTGGCAGAAATTCAGCATCAGTCCGATGTAGTCTACGATAATCGCATTTTGAACAGCATCATGTTTGTGCTCGATTTCCTGACGGGTTTGTCGCATCAGCGAAATGAATAAATCACGTTCCTCGTCGGTCATGTGCAGAGCCTCGTTGATGCGATAGTCGAAAAATGAATATTCTTTGATTTCCTTTTCCAAATGAGTTCCGTGTAATAGATCAGGATGAAATAGTAATGCCCATCCTGTCAGATAAACCTCTTCTCCGTTGTCTTCTTTGCCTCCTATTTGACCAGGGGCCACACAAATGAGTGTTCCTTTATGGTAATCGTATTTTCCGCGTCCGTATACCAAATCAATTTCTGATTCGTCGTGCAAGAATATGCCATAAACTCCATAGTTGTTCAGACAATGGTGTACAGGCGATACTTCCGCAAAATCGATAACGTTGACCCATGGATGAAAGTCTGTAGCTCCGACATAGCGGCTGTAATCACTTACATTTTTTACTTTCAATATCTTACTCATAAAACTTCTCCAAAATAGATGTCCAATCGCAAAGATAAAAATTTCCCATTAGAAGAGGAACAAGAACCTATTGATATCAGTAAAATGGATACAAACATCCCACTTATCGTCACTTTGGTCTTGTAAGTACTTTCTATTTTTGCATCATCTAAGATAAACTACTAGAGAATATGATAAGATTTATATTATGTACCATGCTTTTTTGTGGGTTGCTGTCATGCAACACAACAGAGAAAAGAGAAACGAATCATTCAAACATCATGGAAACAGAGAAACAGAACATTGGAAACTTGCTGGCACTCTATCCGAAGCCGATGACAGTTGTTGGGGCAGAAGTAGAAGGCAAAGTGAACTGGCTTGTAGTAGGGCATACAGGTATCATCGGTCATGACAGAATCCTATTGAGTATGAGCAAAAGCCATTATACCAATCAGGGAATCAGAAAATCCAAAAAACTCTCCGTCAGTCTCGTAAGCCGCGAAATGCTTCCGAAGGCCGATTATGTGGGGAGTGTAAGTGGAGCGTCCGTTGATAAATCGGAGGTTTTCGAGTATCATATCGGTGAAAACGGTACACCTGTCATCGATATCTCACCGCTGACAATGGAGTGTAATGTAGTGGACATTTACGAAACAGAGGGATTCGATAATTTCATCTGTTCGGTCGTCAATACGTATGTTTCGCCGGATGTCCTTGGTGATAATGGAAAGCCCGACTATACCCGGATGAAACCCGTGTTGTTTGATTTCCCGACCTATTCCTATCTGGCTACTGGAGAAGTGATAGGCAAATGCCTCCAGTTGGACAAAGCACCTGCCATGTGTGATAAAGAACCGATGGCTGCCGACGGTATAGTACGGTTGTCGAAGATTGAAATCTATCCGCAGTACCTTGATGCGTACATGAAGTATGCGGCGGAAGTTGGCGAAGTCTCTCTGCGTACCGAACCCGGAGTATTGACGATGTATGCGGTCAGCGAAAAGGAGAATCCCTGTAGGGTAACGATTCTTGAAACTTATGCGAGCAGAGGGGCTTATGAAAAGCATATCGCATCCGAGCATTTCCAACGATACAAGCAGGGAACATTACACATGGTCAAGTCATTGGTCCTGTCTGACCAGACCCCACTCAATCCGGCTAATCGGATCAACAACTTCATTCAGTAGAAACGACTAATAATTGTACGGAAACAGCAACGTAAATACACTTCCCTCGCCGGGACAGGAACGCACGTCGATGGTGCCGCCGTGCTGGTGCATAATCTGGCGGGCCAGCGTGAGGCCAATACCCGAACCTCCGGGCTTGGTGGTGAAGAAGGGGACGAAGATACGTTCCTGCACTTCGGGCTCGATGCCGGTGCCATCGTCTGTCACGCGGAGGAAGATACGTCCGGTGGGAGTGACACCTGCAGAGAGGGTGATACAACGGGCTTCGTTCTCGCGAGCGTTCTTGATCAGGTTGATGAGCACCTGTTCCACCTGTCCTTTGTCGGCCAATAGTCGGAGCGGGGCAGGGGGCGGTGTAAGGTGCAGGTCGTTGTCTTCGGTCTGCATGAAGCGGACGACATCTTCCAGCAGGGCTGTAGCGTCGAGAGATTGCAGCAGGGGTGGGGGCAGGTGTGACACCTCCCGATAGCTGCCTACGAAACGGGTCAGTGCATTTCCCCGTCGGGCGATGGTGGCGAGCATCTGCCGCATGTCTTCCTTTTCCTGTTCATTCCCTTCCAGTCCGTCCACCTGCTTGCCCAGCAGTTCGGCCAGGGAGACAATGGGGGTGACGGAATTCATGATTTCATGGGTCAGTACCCGTATCAGTTTCTGCCAAGCCAATGTCTCTTGGGTGTCCAGTGCCGAATGGATGTTCTTCAGGCTGGCGATGACCAGCTTTCGTCCTTGTAGGATGAATTCCATGCCCGACAAGGCCAGTTGAGTTCCTTCTTCCTGTTGGTGTACCTGTATCACGTGGAGTGAGCCGGGACACAAGTCACGTAGTAGCTGTGGCAGGTCGGGATGGAAAAGGCGTAAATCATCTACAGTCTTGGGGGCTTTCAGTATCCAGGTTTCTTCTTGTAGTTCGTTTACAGCAGTGGCCAGCAGACGTGTAGCGGCCTCGTTCTTCCATTCGATGTTACCTTGTGGCGTATAGACTAGTACAGCGGTGTCGATGTGGTTGGCCAGGGCTTGGAAGTAGAGCAGGCGTCCTTCCTTGCGTTGCAGGTTGGTACGGTAGTGCTCCAGCGCCTCCTGCATGCTGTTCAGCAGTTCAGGCGGCAGGCCGCGATGGCCACCTGTATGGTTGCTGCCGAAGGCTTCGGGAAACTCAGAGTAGCGCACCGACTGAATAAATTGCTCCATGAGGCGTGATGTACGCTTTATATACCGGCAGACGGACCAGGCAATGCCCAGCGTCAGCAGGGCGGACAGGCACGTGTTGATATAGAAGCCGTGTACCGCCATCCAGGCCGTGAGGAGGCACGAGGCCAGTAGGGCGGCGGTAAGCAGCAGGGGGATACGGGTCCAGAGGGTAGAGGTTGTTTTCATTTGACAGAATTTTTTGTTCACCACAGAGGACATATTCATTATAATTTATACTTCTCAATTCTCCGATACAGCGACGTCCGCGTGATGCCCAGCATCTCGGCGGCCAAGGTGATGTTGCCGTTGCACAGGCGGAGCACTTCGTCGATGCTTTCGCGCTCGATACGCTCCAGGTTGTAGCGTTCCTTCTCGTCTAGCGGTTCGTGCGTCAGGCGGCTTTGCAGGTGGAAGTCGCGGGCGGCAAGCATCGGGCCCGAGGTGAGGATGACCGCCCGTTCCACGGCATGTTCCAGCTCGCGCACATTGCCCGGCCAGCGGTATTGCTGTAGCTGACGGCGTGCTTCGCGGCCGATACCTTTTATCTCCTTGTGATATTTGCGGGCATAGCGTTGCACGAAAAAGTCGGCCAGGAGGAAGAGGTCGTCGCCCCGTTCGCGCAGGGGAGGCAGACGCAGTTCGATGGTATTGATACGATAGAGCAGATCCTGACGGAACTCGCGGCGGTCGATGGCGGCATACAGGTCGGTGTTGGTGGCACAGATCAGCCGCACGTCTACAGGATAAGTGGCAGTGGAGCCCAGGCGCGAGGCACGCCGCTGCTCGATGACGGAGAGCAGTTTGGCCTGCATGGGCAGGCTGAGGTTGCCTATTTCGTTCAGAAAGAGTGTGCCGCCTGTGGCTGCTTCCATGCGTCCCGGCTTGGAGCGGCGGGCATCGGTGAAGGCACCTTTCTCGTAGCCGAACAGTTCGCTTTCGAACAGTGATTCGGGGATGCTGCCCAAGTCGATGGCTACGTAGGGTTTCGTGCGGCGGGGCGACTGCTCATAGATGTAGCGGGCCAGCAGGTCCTTGCCCGTACCGTTCTCGCCCAAGAGCAAGAGGTTGGCATCGGTGTTCGAGCACTTGCGCACGGTTTGCAGCAGGGCCTGCATGGCGGCCGACTCGCCGATGATGTGTGTCGGTTCGGCTGGCGTGGCCAACGCTTCGGCACGTTGTTCAAGGGTCTTCTTTTGTTCTTTCAGCACCTTTACTTCGTGTCGGCTGAAACTCAGTTGCAGGGCGGCGGACACGGTGGCCAGCAGTTTGTCGTTCTGCCAGGGCTTGGGAATGAAGTCCGTGGCTCCCTGCTTGATAGCCTGCACCGCCTTCTCCGTGTCGCTGTAGGCGGTGATGAAGATGACCACCGCCTGTGGGTCGAGTTTCAATATCTCCTCCAGCCAGGCAAAGCCTTCGCGTCCGCTGACGGCGTCGCGGCGGAAGTTCATGTCCAGCAGGATGACGTCGTGCCTGACGCGTGACAGCAGGGGCAGCATCTCGCGCGGGTCGTCGAGGGTAGTCACCTGTTCGGCCAGCGGACGAAGCAGCATCTTTAGGGTGAAGAGGATGTCTTCGTTGTCGTCTACGATGAGTATCTTTCCTTTTTTCATAGTGAGTACAAAGATACGTATTCTTTTTCGATAAACGCTGTACGGTAGCGTGCGATTGGTGTACGGATTCGGACGTTTTTTATCTCTCTATCCGATGATAAGCGACTGGTGAATAGCAGTTTGAAGGTTTGGCACAGATATTGCCCTACTTTCTTCGTAAATCCATTGTATATCGTGATGAACAGACTTTCTTTACCTTTATTGGCCTTACTTCTGCTGGCTATAGGAATCTCGTGCAGGCAACGCCGTCCGGGTATGAGCCGGGAGGAGGCGGTGGCGGAACTGGAGACACAGGCTGCCGAACAGGAAGCCCGTCGCCAACAGGCTGCTGCCACTCTGGATACCTTTGCTGCCGACTACCGCCCACCCGCAGGCGTCAAGTACCGGCCAACGATTATCCGTACGGGTGCCAAGGTGCTCGACGTACCTGCTGCCCTGAAGAATGTACGGGCGTTGAAGCCCAACGAGCTTGGCACCCTTATCTTCCATCCCACGGGTTACGAAGGATATGGCCTCGGTGCGGAGTTGAACCCTGTGGACGACGGCTGGCTGCTGACGGACTACGAAGGTATCTGCCTGCTCGACAAGGACATGAAGCTGCGCAAGGTGCTTTTCAAGAATGAAGTGGAAATCAGCGAAATGAAGATGGGCGACGGCATCGGATATGGCATACGCAGCAAACGGCGTCTTAGCCAGGTGGGCTACGACTCTTCCACCCGCCAGCTTCGCGGACTCTATGCCGGTCAGGAGACTGAAGCGGACGACCGTCTCCGCTATGAATATGCTGTGGCTATTCTGCCCTGGGATGTGCTTGCAGAAGCCGCCGAACCGTGGACACCCGACCACCTGCCCAGCAAGTTGCCCATCGGCAGGACGCAGGGCAATGCCTTTGCCGTTACGGCTGGCGGCTGGCTGATGACCGAGCCTTTCAGCTCACGATTCTGCACCTTCGGGCAGAAGGGCGACACGCTGTGTCGCTTTACGGTGAACGATGCCGAGGACTATGTGCCTACCTCCACCTACCGAAGCGGTGAGGATACTGACGTCTATCATTATGACGGGAAGCTTCTCCTACGCATGGCTTACGACAACACCGTCTACGAGCTGACGGATGTCTCCACGCTCAAGGCCGTCTGGCGGCTGGACTTCGGCACGCTGAAACGCCCCACGGGCAAGTATGTGGTGGGTAGCCTGAATAACAGTCTCGACGGATATTATCTGATTAATAACTGGATAGAAACAAACAGATACCTGTTGGTTCAACTGTCGCGCAGCTACGATTCGCCCAATGCCCGCACTCAGGGAACGGTGACGCTCCATACGCTGGTGTACGACAAACAGACGGGCGACTTCTTCAGCCTGCCTGGACGGACCGACAAGGATGGCCGATACACCTACGCCAACCTGCCTTTCCAGGTAGAAGGGAAGGAACTCTCTCTCCTGCCTTCGTTGACGATAGGAGACCGGGCCGCCGCCTGCTTCAAAGGAAAGCGGCTGAAGGAGATGTTGCCCGACTTGCCTTTGTCGAAGCAATGGAAGGACGAGGAAATCATCATAGTACAGATGGAATGACGCTAAAGTCTCCCCTTGACGGGAGCGACAGAAAACAGTATATTTGTAAAACCCGAATAAAAACAGAATTATGCTAAGACATTACATCAAAGTGGCGCTTCGGCTCATCCGCCGGAGCCTGCTGTTCTCCTCCATCAACCTGATGGGATTTGTGTTGGGCCTGACGGCTGCCTTCCTCATCTACCTGTGGGTGGTGGACGAACTGACGCACGACGACTGCTTCCGCGACGGCAGCCGCATCTATCGTGTGACGGAGCTTCGCCGCGAAGCGGGCGGGGAGGTGAAGGAGTCGCCCCGCCTGCCACGCACGCTGGCCATGGACTTCCGGCAGAAGTTCCCGCAGGTGGAGGACGCGACGGCCATCAAGTACGGCGATCAGTACTCCTACGAGGCAGAGGGCGGAAAGAAGATGACGGTGACCGAAGTTTACGTGGACAGCACCTTTTTCCGTTTCTTTACCTTCCCCGTAGTAGAGGGTACTACCCAGCGTATTAACGAAAATCCGAACAACGTGGTTATCTCCTCCGAACTGGCCCGCAAGTTCTTCGGCCGGGGCACGGCCGTCGGGCAGAAGCTGACCTTTTCGTTCGGTAGCTTCACCAACGACGTCTATACGGTGGTGGCCGTGGTGGACATTCCCCGCAAAAGTCACATCCGCTTTGAAATGGCCATGTCCATGGATGCATATGGCAGGGGAGGCGTAAGCATCGATTGGGATACCTTCACGGAAAGTATGCACGTCTATATCAAGATGAAGGAAGGGTCTGCCATGCTCCGCAGCGAGGCACAAGCCATGAGCCGCCTGCTGGCCGACCGTGGCGAGAAGAACGTACGTCTCGGCTTCCAGCCCTTGCACGACATCTACCTGCATACCCGTTTTGCCGACCCCGACGTGGAGAAGCACGGCAACCTCTCCACCGTCTATCTGTTCATCGCCTTAGCGGTGCTTGTCATCTTCATGGGGGCGTTCAACTTCACTACCCTGTCCACCGCCCGCGCCTCGCTGCGCTACAAGGAGGTGGGCGTGCGCAAGGTGACGGGAGCCAAACGCCGTGTGCTCATCGGGCAGTTCCTGTCCGAAGGAATGGTGCAGGCATGCATCGCCTTGGTGTTGGCCATGGCACTGACCGAGCTGACACTGCCCTTGTTCAACCGGGTGATGGAGACCGACCTGCGATTGGAGGCGAGTTGGAGCGTGGTGCTCTACATGCTTTTCGGCATCGTGGGTGTGGGTTGCCTGGCTGGCAGCTATCCGGCCTTCTACCTGTCGTCCGTCAATCCGTTGCTGGCCTTCAAGGGCGGGCGCAAGACGGGGCGCAAGGGCGGACTGATACGCGGATTAGTGTGCGTGCAGTTTGTCATCGCCTTGGTGCTGATGCTGCTGACGGGCATCGTCTTCAAGCAGCTACACTACATGCAGAACAAGGACATGGGGCTGGACAAGGAAAACATTGTTTGCATTTATACCAGCCTGTGGTACAACGTAGGCGACTTCAAGCAGGAACTCCTGCGCAATCCCGATATCAAAGGCGTCTCCATGTCGTCGCCCATCGAGAACTTCGGCGAAGGCACCAGTTACAAGGACGGCAGCAAGGTGGAGTGGACCGATGTGGACGGACGCACCGACTCTGTGCGCATGGTGCAGCTGTGGGCCGACGGCGACTTCGTGAAGACCTTCGGCATGCAGTTGGTGAAGGGCAAGCTGATGGATGACGACTTCAACAACTACTGGGATCAGGGTGAGACCAAGACCGCCGTCATCAACGAAACGGCCTGGCGAGCCATGAAGGTGGCCGACCCCATCGGGATGGAAATCCGTTCGGAGTGGGGAATGCCGCTGCGCATCGTGGGTGTGGTGAAGGACTTCAACTTCCAGTCCATGCGCGAGCAGATCAAGCCTGCCTACATCTGGTACAACCCCGAGGCTCTGAGCTATCTGTACATCAAGATAGCTCCCGAACGGCGGCAGCAGACCTTGGCCTTCATCAAGGAGAAGTTCGAGGAGTTTGCCAAGCGCGACGATGCCTTTATCAAGGATTTCAGCTACCAGTTCTTCTCCGACAAGCTGAACCTGAACTACGCCCGCGAGCATCAGCAGAGCCGTATGTTGCTGTTCTTCACCGTGCTGGCCATCCTCATTGCCATGATGGGTGTGTTCGGCCTGGTGGCACTCTCCACCGAACAGCGCACCAAGGAGATAGGCATCCGCAAGGTGAACGGCGCACATTCCGACCGCATCGTGCGCATGTTCTGTCGCGAGTACCTCGTCTGGGTAGGTATTGCCTTCGTCGTGGCTTGCCCCGTGGGTTACTGGCTGATGCGCAACTGGGTCAGCGAGTTTGCCTATCAGACGCCCATCAGCTGGTGGCTCTTCCTGCTGGCCGGTCTGCTGACGGCGGCTATTACCTTGCTGACGGTCATAGGGCAGACGTGGCGCAAGGCGTCGCTGAATCCGGTAGAGTCGCTGAGATACGAGTAAATGAAGAGTGAAAAATGAAGAATGAAGAATTTAATTTAATTTCTTTACTCCTTAATTCCTAAAATAACAATATGAAAACAGATAACGTAATCAAGGCCGTGGGCCTGACCAAAATATTTCGCACCGAAAGCGTGCAGACAACCGCATTGAACGAAGTGAACCTGGAAATCTATCCGGGTGAGTTTGTAGCCATCATGGGCCCGTCGGGCTGTGGCAAGTCCACCCTGCTGAACATCCTCGGCCTGCTGGACAACCCCACCTCGGGCAGCTACAAGCTGCTGGGGCAGGAGGTGGCCGACCTGCACGAGAAGGACCGCACCCGCGTCCGCAAAGGCAAGATAGGCTTTGTCTTCCAGAGCTTCAACCTGATAGATGAGCTGAACGTCTTCGAGAACGTGGAGCTGCCGCTGACCTATCTGGGGCTTCGTGCCGCCGAACGCAAGCAGCGCGTGAACGACATCCTGAAGCGCATGGCCATCAGCCATCGGGCGCAGCACTTCCCCCAGCAGCTCTCGGGCGGACAGCAGCAGCGTGTGGCCATCGCCCGTGCCGTGGTAACCAACCCCAAGCTCATCCTCGCCGATGAGCCCACTGGTAACCTCGACTCGAAGAACGGCGCCGAGGTCATCAAGCTGCTGAGCGAACTGAACGGCGAGGGCACCACCATCATCATGGTGACCCACTCGCAACACGATGCCTCCTTTGCCCATCGGACGGTGCATCTGTTTGATGGCAGTGTGGTGGCAAGCAACAGAAACCTATAAATAAATGAAGAATGAAGAACGAAGAATGAAGAATTTGAGCGCATCGAAGTGCCTGCCTGAATTCTTGTTTTCCGTTCTTCATTCTTAATTCTTCATTCTTAATTCTTCATTAAAATGAGACACCTATACTACACCCTACAGACCCTTCTCCGCGGCCATGGAGGCACCGCGGAGAAAATCATCTCCCTCACGCTGGGACTGGCGATGGGCGTGCTGCTCTTCGCGCAGATAGCCTATGAGCTGAGCTTCGACCGCTTCTATCCGAACCCCGACACGCTCGTCATGCTGCGCATGAGGAACGTGACCAAGGGAGTGCCCGAATACGGCTACAACTATGGCACCTACCGTCCCGCCGCGGCCGACCTCAGCGAGGCCTTCCCCGAACTGGTGGAGAGTGCCAGCCTGACGTCCAACCTCTGGACGCCCGCCTTCTACAAGGACGACAAGAAGCTGGACGACATCCAGACCCTCTTTGCCGACACGGCCTACTTCGCCACCACCGGCCTGACCCTGCTGAAGGGTGACCCCAAGGACCTGGCCCTGCACAGCAACGCCTTCATCTCCGAAAGCATGGCCCGCCAGCTCTATGGCGATGAAAGCCCCATCGGCAAGGAGCTTTCCGTGGAGAAGCTGTTCAACGTCACCATCCGCGGCGTCTATGCCGACGTGCCGCGCAACAGCATTATGCCCCACGACCTGCTGCTCCCCATGGCAGCCATGGACTGGGCCTATGGGGCAGGCACGTGGGGGACGAATAACCTCTACGGCGTGCTGTTCCGCCTGAAGCAGCCTACGGATGTAGATGCGATGAACAGCCGCATCCAGAAGGCCGTGGAGCAATATACCGACCCGCACCTGGGCGACGACGTGGTGACGGAGTACAGCGTACTGCCTCTTTACAAAGTCTACCGCTCCCTGCCCGACAGCACGCGGCGGCTGGTCATCCTCGGCGTGCTGGGCTTCTCCATCTTCTTCGTCAGCATCCTGAACTACGTGCTGCGCGCCGTGGCCGCCATGAGCCGGCGGGCCAAGCAGGTGGGTGTGCACAAGTGCAGCGGCGCCGACGGCTGGCACATCCTCTCGATGTTCCTCTGGGAGACGGGGCTGCTGGTGGCGGCCTCCATCGTTTGCGGCGGAGCCTTGCTGTGGCTGTTGCGCGGGCAGGTGGAGGAATTGCTGGGTAGCCGCCTGAGCGACCTCTTCACGTGGCAGACGCTCTACGTACCGCTGGGCACGGTGCTGCTGCTCTTCCTCGTGGCGGGCGTGGTGCCGGGGCGCATCTATGCCCGCATCCCTGTGACGCAGGTGTTCCGCCGCTACACCGACGGCAAGCGCTCGTGGAAGCGGGGGCTGCTGACGGTGCAGTTCATCGGCGTGGCCTTCATCGGCGGCATGCTGCTGACCACCGTGTGGCAGTATCACGACCTGATGACCCGCAGCGTGGGCTTCCATGCCGAAGGACTGGCCGTGGGGACGGTGACAGGCAACATTGAGCGGGCGCAGGGCGTGGCCGACGCCATCCGCCGCGAGCCCTATGTGGAAGCCGTGGCAGGCAGTGGTACCAGTCTGCTGGCCCACTACAGCACCAACCGCCTGACCGACAATCAGGGCAACTTCATCTGCCCCCTGCACTTCACGCTGATGGACAAGGAGATGCCGCAGGTGACGGGCATGACCCTGCTCGAAGGCCACTGGCCGCAGCATCGGGGCGAAGCCGTCGTGGGCCGCACCACGGTAGAGACGCTGAAGTGGGGCGACACCGCCATCGGCCGCAAGCTGCCCGTCGACCCCTCCTGGGCCCGGCTGGAAGAGCAGCCCGTGGTGACAGGCGTGGTGGAGGACGTGCGCAACATGGGCTTCTTCCAAGGCCAGACCTGCACCGCCTTCATCCTGAACGACCGCGTCCGCACCTTCAATGTCCGCCTGAAGGCCCCGCTGGACGAGAACCTGAAGCGCCTGAACGCCTTCGTCAAGTCTGCCTATCCCGACCTGTCGCTGGAGTTCACCACCTATCAGGACATCCGCCGCGAGCAGAACGCCAGCGTCTCCACCTTCCGCAACACCGTGTGGGTCACCACCGCCTGCATCATCCTCATCGTGCTGATGGGGCTCATCGGCTACGTCAGCGACGAGACGCAGCGCCGCAGCAAGGAGATAGCCGTCCGCAAGGTGAACGGCGCCGAGGCGTCCGACATCCTGCGCCTGCTCTCGGTGGACATCCTCAAGATAGCCGTCCTGGCCGTCGCGGCAGGCATAGCCGCGGCGTGGTACGTCTCCGGCCAGTGGATGCAGCAGTTTGCCGACAGCCGCCTGCTCTCGCCCGCATGGTACGCCCTGCTGGCCCTCCTGCTGCTGGTGCTGATTGTGGCCGTCGTAGTGCTGAAGGCCTGGCGCATCGCCAACGAGAATCCTGTGCTGAGCATCAAAAGCGAGTAAAAGCGAATAAAAAAGTTCCCCCTGCTTTTCTCTCCATGAGGGAAGGGCAGGGGGACTCGCTTATTCTAAGGACACCCATAGGGCGAAAAATATGGTGTTATTGTATGGCCTGCGGATGGAACAGATGCTTTCGACGGACGTACCACAGAAGAATTAGCACAGCCGTGACGAAGGCGAAGAAGTCGCTCACGGGCATGCTCGTCCAAATGCCGTCCAGCCCCATGAACTGCGGGAACACCAGCAGGCAGGGCAGCAGGTAGAGCAGCTGGCGCGTCAGCGACATAAAGATGCTGATCTTGGCCATGCCGATGCTCTGGAAGAAATTGCCGATGACAATCTGCGCCCCCACGAAGGGGAAGATGGCCACACAGATGCGCACGCCGCGGGCGGCCATGTTGATAAGCGCCTCGTCCGACGTGAAGACCGAAGCCACCGCGTGGGGAAAGAGCTCGCAGATGAGGAAACCGCTCGAGGTGATGCACACACCCGCCGTGATGCCCAAACGCAGCACCTGCTTCACACGGTCCAGCCGCCGTGCTCCGAAGTTATAGCCCGTAATGGGCTGCATGCCCATCGTCAGCCCCATTACCACCATAACGTAGAGCATCAGCAGGCGGTTGATGATGCCATAGGCACCGATGGCCATGTCGCCCCCGTGGCGTTGCAGGCTGTTATTGATGATGATGACGATGGCACAGGCCGTGACGTTCATCAGGAACGGCGACATGCCGATGGAGAAGATACTGCCCACGATGCGCCGCTCCATGCGCTGGAAACCATGTCGCAGGCGGATGGGGTTGGAACGCTGGAGAAAGTGGTTGAGTACCCACAACATTCCGATGAATTGCGAAATGACCGTGGCCAGAGCCGCGCCCCGTATGCCCCAACCAAACTGGAAAATGAAGATGGGAGCAAGGATGATGTTGCACACCACGGTGGTGAGCGACGTCAGCATGGCTTTCTTCGGATGGCCCGTGGCGCGCATCACGTGGTTCAGCCCAATCATGGTGAAGGTGATGGGCGTTCCCAGCAGGATGACCTGCATGAAGTCGCGGGCATAGGGCAGCGTCTCGCCGCTGGCGCCGAAGAAGCGCAGAATGGCGTCAAGAAAGATGAACGTCAGTCCGCCGAACACTACGGCGTTGATCAGGCAAAGCATCAGCGTGTTGCCCAACACCTTGTTCACTCCCTCCATGTCCTTCTGCCCCAGGCGGATGGACGAGATGGTAGAGCCACCCGCCGAAACAAGGTTGCAGAAGGCTGCCGTCAGGTTCATCAGCGGGAAGGTGATGGCCAAGCCCGCAATAGCCATGGGGCCTACGCCGTGACCGATGAAGATGCTGTCGATGATGTTGTAAAGCGACACGATGGTCATGCTGATGATGGCGGGGATGGAATATTGTACGAGCAACTTCCCGATGCGTTCGGTACCGAGTATGTGCGGATTGTTCATATGCTGTCGTATAAGGGTTATTCGCAACAAAGATAGTACAAACCGAGCGAAGAACAAAGTTGAAAGTGGGTTTTTGAGTTCTTACCTTTGAAACATAACCTTATTTATTTAAAGTTAGAAAAACTTGCAGGATACGGATACTTTTCAGACCTTTGCGTCCGATTTTTGACGAAAAGTTTATGGATAACAACAAAACGAATACCGCTGTCCTCTTCGATTTTGATGGCGTGGTGATAGATACCGAAACGCAATATAGTGTCTTTTGGCACCGCATTGGTATAGACTATCTGGGTATGGCAGACCTCGAAACACGCATCAAGGGACAGACCTTAACTTACATTTACGAAACATTTTTACCCAACATGGCAGAACGGCAAAAAGAGATTACCGCTGCCCTCGATCAGTTCGAACAACAGATGACATTCGATTTTATTCCCGGTGTACTTGAGTTTATCGACGACTTGCGTCGTCATAACGTACCAATGGCTGTCGTCACCAGTTCCAACGATAAGAAAATGGCAGCCGTACGTCGCGTTCATCCAGACCTTGACTGTCTGTTCGACCGCATTTTGACAGCAGAAATGTTTACAGCCTCAAAACCTGCACCCGACTGTTTTCTGCTGGGTATGCAAGTACTTGGATCCGAACCGAATACGACTTGGGTTTTCGAAGATTCATTCAATGGTTTACGAGCAGGAATGGCTTCAGGAGCTAACGTCATCGGGCTTGCTACGACCAATGCGTGTGAAGCCATCACTCCGCTGTGCCATGCTGTTATAGATGACTTCCGTGACTTTACTTATGAAAAGATGCTGAAAGTGAAGAAGCAATAAGAAAAAGCTGTAACTTTGTAATCGATTATTCAGAACAATAACCCTTTAAATATTAAGTAAAAATGGCTGGATACATTTCAGACGACACACGTAAAGTGACTACTCATCGCCTCATAGAAATGAAACAAAGAGGCGAAAAGATATCAATGTTGACATCATACGATTACACCATGGCACAGATTGTAGATGGTGCAGGTGTAGATGTTATTCTGGTGGGTGACTCTGCCTCTAACGTCATGGCAGGTAATGTAACAACACTACCTATCACACTGGACCAAATGATCTACCACGGGAAGTCAGTGGTACGCGGTGTGAAGCGTGCCATGGTGGTAGTGGACATGCCTTTCGGCTCCTATCAGGGCAACGAGCTCGAAGGTCTTGCCTCGGCTATTCGTATCATGAAAGAGAGCCATGCCGACGCCTTGAAGCTGGAGGGCGGTGAAGAAATCATCGGCACAGTGAAACGTATCTTAAGCGCAGGCATTCCCTTGATGGGACATCTGGGTCTGATGCCACAGAGCATCAACAAGTACGGCACCTACACCGTCCGTGCCAAGGACGAAGCCGAAGCCGAGAAACTGGTACGCGACGCCCATCTGTTGGAAGAGGCAGGATGCTTCGCACTGGTACTGGAGAAGATTCCCGCCGCACTGGCTGCCCGCGTGGCTCACGAACTGACGATTCCCGTTATCGGCATTGGTGCCGGCGGTGAGGTGGATGGACAGGTATTGGTATGTCAGGATATGCTGGGCATGAACAATGGTTTCCGCCCACGCTTCCTGCGTCGTTATGCCGACCTGCACACGGTGATGACGGATGCCATTAGCCGCTACGTAAGCGATGTGAAGAACTTAGACTTTCCCAATGAGAAAGAACAATATTGATGGCCGTTTGTTGACGCATGGGCTTAGGGCTATGTGTGCCGCCAATTTCCTGCTGTATGCCGCGGTGTACATGCTGCTTGGCGTGCTTCCGATGGCTTTGGCTGACGATGCAACGTGCATTTATCCGGCTTTTTTAGCTGGGATGTTGCTCGTAGGTCCCTTTCATGCCTATCTGGCCGACGCCTTTAAGCGGAAACATATTTTGTTGCTATCATACACAGGAGTTGGCATAACCATGGCTGTGGCATCGTATATCTACGAAGCTCATTACGCATGGCTTGCCCTGCTTCAAGGAGCCTGCTTTGCCTTGGCATCGGGAGCGGGAACCACCATCAGCATCGATATCACCCTATCGGGCCATCGTACGTCAGGAAACATGCTCTTCGCCTTCTGCGGACGAGTAGGTATGGTTGCAGGACTGACAGCGGGAGCTTGGGGAATCGGCCATTATCCACTGGCGTGGCTGTCGTATGCATCTGCTCTGTTGTGTGCCATCGGCATCTTGCTATGTACTACGATATATGTATCTTTCCGTGCTCCTATCGGTTTGAAGCTATGTAGCTTGGATCGGTTTCTGCTGGGACGAGCTTGGCTGCCTGCACTCAATGTCGGTATATTGGCTTTTTCATTCGGTATTATTGGTTCATTTTTGACAGGCCTTTCTGCGTCCATAAGTTGGATATGGATGTTGCCCATGCTGGTACTTCCGCTGCTGACTCCGCTGTGGGTGAAAATGTTTGTCAAATTGTCTCACCATTGCCAGCGAGCTACAGGTAATATGACCTTCAACCTGCTGATGGATGGGGGACTAATAGCTAGTACATGGACTATGTGCGTCATGAATAGCCAAGACAAAGTGCCGATAGGTGAAGACACACTGGCGATGAGTGCATTGGTACTGGCGATACTTATGTTCGTTTTCGCTACACGTCCTTATTATAAGAAGAAACGGGTAAGATAAGGTATAAAAATTATCACCCCGACGACAATCGCTGCCAGAGCGCACACCAACACCGCTCCGGCGGCGATGTCTTTTACCTGTCCTGCCATGGGATGGCGTTGCGGCGAAACAAGGTCTACCAACCGTTCGATGGCACTGTTGAAAAGCTCGGCAGCTATCACCATACCGATGCAAAGAACGATAGCAATCCACTCTCCCCGTGTGATGCAGAAGCACCAACCTGCCGTTACCACACAGACAGTGGTAATGAGGTGAAAACTGAGGTTCTGTTCTTTGCCTACGCAACTACGGATACCTTTCCAGGCATAGCCGAAGCTGCGTAGCTGTTTTTTGTAATCATAATGCATATAAGAAGTTAGTTTCTCTCCACTTGTTTTACTCCTTTTACTGTTCGCAGTTTCTTGATAAGTGCTTCAAGGCGTCCTGTATCGCCCACCATGACGGTCAGCGTGCCCGAGAAAAGACCATCGTTCGAGTTGATGCCGATGCTGCGCAACGTGATACCCGTTTCCTTCGAAATGATGGAAGTGATGTTGGTCACAATACCTATGTCGTCATGGCCTACCACACGAAGGGTAATGGGATATTGTGTGCCTTCGCCCTTGCCGGCCCAGCGTGCCTTCACGATACGGTAGCCGAAACGGGCATGAAGTTCGGCAGCATTGGGACAGTCACAACGGTGAATCTTAATACCACCTGTCACGCTGACGAAGCCAAACACATCATCGCCGTAGATAGGATTACAACACTTGGCAAGCTTGAAGTCAATGCCTTTCAGGTTCTGGTCGATAACGAGTACATCCTCCTTGACCGAACCGTCTTCCGGCGTCTGAGGTTGCAGATTATATTCCTCGGCGCTGCGGTACTGTACTTCCTCGCGGATGTCGTTCTCGCGCTTCTGCAGTTCCAGATATCGGTCGATGATGTCGTTTACGTCCAATGCTCCATCGGCAATAGCCTGATAAAACTCAGTAACTACCTTGTAACCCATACGCTTGATGAGCCGCATCATTACGGCTTCATCATATTCTATCTTTCGGTTTTTGAATTTACGTTCCAGCGTTTCGCGTGCAAAGGCTGTCTGACGGGATGCCATTTCCTTCAAGGCCTGGCGTATCTTGGTACGCGCCTTTGAGGTAGTAACGATATTCAGCCAATCCTGCTTGGGCGTCTGCGTATTCGAAGTCATAATTTCTACCTGATCACCACTCTGAAGCACCTGCTTAAGCTGCACATTGCGTCCGTTTACCTTGGCACCGATACACTTGCACCCCAACTTGGTGTGGATATGGAAGGCAAAATCGAGTACCGTGGCACCCTTACCCAGCTTAAAGAGGTCCCCCTTGGGGGTGAAGACAAACACCTCATCCTCATACAGATCCAGCTTGAAACGATCCATTGCCTCCAGGTCGCTATCCGAACTCTCGAGCGCTTCGCGTACAGAGGTCAGCCATTCGTCCAATCCATTTTCTCCCTTGATACCTTTGTAACGCCAGTGGGCGGCCAAACCTCGTTCGGCTATTTCATCCATACGTTCGGTACGTATCTGCACCTCCACCCATTTGCCTTCGGGGCCCATGACGGTGATGTGCAGCGACTCGTAGCCATTGCTTTTCGGTACGGACAGCCAGTCACGCAGGCGCTTAGGATTGGGTTGATACATGTCGGTCACGATGGAGTAAGCCTGCCAGCATTCCAGTTTCTCCTTCTCCAGCGGAGAGTCTAGGATGACACGGATGGCAAACAGATCGTACACGCCTTCGAAGGGGCACTTCTGTTTCTTCATCTTCTGGTAGATAGAGTGGATGGACTTGGTGCGTCCTTTGATGTGGAACTTTAGTCCCGCTTCCTCCAGTTTCTTCTGTACCGGTGCAATGAAAGCAGCTATATAACGGTCGCGTGCAGCCTTGGTGGCATTCAGCTTATCCTTGATATGATAATAAACATCGTGTTCCGTATATTTCAGAGAAAGATCTTCCAGTTCAGATTTCAGTTTGTATAAACCCAGCTTATGGGCCAACGGCGCATACAGATAAGCAGCCTCGTTGGCAGCTCGGCGACGCGCTTCGTCATTCTCAGCATCTTTAATCTGCCGCATAATATTTACACGGTCGGCTATCATGATAAGAATAACGCGCATATCCTCGGCAAAAGAAAGGAGTAAATTGCGGAAATTCTCAGACTCAATGGTAGGACTTTTAGAATAAAGTTCATTTACACGAATCAGGCCACGAATAATACCAGCCACGTCTTCACCATATTCGCGATGAATATCTTCAGCCGTACATTGCCCACTCCGTACGACCTCATGAAGCATCAGAGCCAGGATAGAGGCGCGTCGCATACCTATCTCTTCAGCTACAATCACAGCTGTCTGCATGTTTTTAATGACTGGATTCAACCCGAATACATCGCGTTGTAGGGCTTCTGTAGCGGCACAGGCCACGAGATGTGCTTTTAATTTACGGCAGTCGCCTGGTAGCAACGTGTCACCCGACAGTTGTAATAACTTGCGATAGAGGGGTATAAGCATCTGCTTTTCTTCCTTACTGAAGAAACGGTTTGTGTCCATAACGTGTTTTCTTTGATGGTTACAAGCGCAAAGTTAGTATTCTTTGTTTCAAATCATACGTTTTTCATACTAATTTTTAAAAGTTCTTCCTTGCAAAATCCTGCAAAAACAGGTAAACATAAAACCATCTCCGTACCTGCTCCGTACCAAGTCCACGTATAGGTACTTTCTCACGGAGAATGTACGGAGCAGATATGGAGCAGATCATGGGAAGATAGGGCTAAAGTTCGTTGTAAGCAGGCACATCGGGTAGGAACTGATATCCTCCATTAACATAGTCCATACGACAACAATAGTGCTGGAGACCATTACTGACAATCAGATAATCGACTTTCAATACCATATTGTAGCGTATAATTTGGTCGAAAACAGCTTGAGTAATCTGTATTTCAGGTGCCTTATACTCTATAATCATGCGTGCTGACAGGTCACGACGGTAAAGTACGGTATCGCATCGCTTTCGTGTGCCGTTCAGTTGCACTTGTACTTCGTTGGCCATTAGTGCCTGAGGGTATCCTTTATGATTTATCAGGAAATGAACGAAGTGCTGGCGCACCCACTCCTCGGGAGTCAGGGCCACATAACGGCGGCGAATGACGTCAAATATCACTCGTTTACCGTCGCGTACGGCAATCTTGGCATCGAATACGGGTAGGTTCAGTGAAGGCATGGGCAGTTTCTTTCCATTAATATACTATTCGTAGAGAAGACAAAAGTACAAAAAAGGACGGAATTCAATATTCCGTCCTTGAAAAATACGTCAGTGTTTCTTTTTATTTATTTCCGAACAGTATTGGAATTCTGATTATAAGCTTTGGCCACACACTTCCATTCTCCATCCATCTTCATCAGCAGCAGATAATCGGTAAAATCGATGCGTCCGCCCCATTTTTCTTCCAGCACACGGACAACGGCCAGCGTTTCTTCTACATCCACCACATCGATGCGCGCCTTGAAATCCTGTCCTGCACCTACGGTGTCCACGTTGTGATAGAATTGCTGAATACTGCCGTGCTCCAGTTTTCCGTCCAGATAGCCGAACAAGACGGCTTCGTCGATGAACAGTTCTTTGGCATAACTGCTGTTGCCTTCGGCTACACTTTTCACAAACTTCATGGCTGCCTTCTCCACAGCCTCATACTCTTCGATACTTGCTCTCATGATGACAAATGTGTTTTAACGGGTTCGTAACTGCCGCAAAAGTACATGGTAAGACTGGCTTGTGCAAGTACCGAAAAATTATTCATATACCGAAAAATTATTCGGTATATCCCAGTATTAGTGAGTTATGCATATCTTTGTATCCGAATTAATGATAGAGCCTCCAAACATGTACGAAAGAAAAATCCCCGTTGATCTGGACTGCCCTTTACGCCTGACCATGAGTCTGATAGACTCCAAATGGAAATCGTGTATTCTGGACGAACTGCGTCACCGTCCTTTACGCCCCAGTGAACTCCACAAACTGTTTCCCGAGGCTACACCCCGTGTGCTGGACATTCAGCTGAAGGAATTGGTGGAGGACGGACTGGTATCCAAGACCATCTTTCCCGAACTGCCGCCACGTTCCGAATATGCCATCACGCCGTTGGGGCAGACCCTGATCCCGATTATCGACGCCATGATAGCGTGGGGCAACCGGAATGCGGATCTGTTTGAACGGAAGTATGGGAAGAAGGAAGAGAAAGGGCAATGAGTGCGGCATGTCATTTCCCCAACCGTATTTTTTCGTGATAGAAGTAATTGACCAGTACAGGCTTTCCCTTTTCCGAACGTCCGTAGGGCAGGTCGTTCACGCGGTAGGGATAGCCCTGCTCGGCGGCGTATGACGAGATTTCCTTCTCCAGGCTTTGCCAATACTCAGTCCGTTTCCGGTTGTAGATGTCTTCGTACAGGGGGACGAGTGACGGATGCTTTTCACGGATGTAGTCCATGATGACACCTTTGAACTGACCGCGCAGATTGAGGTTCTCCAGCCAAATGAGGTCGGCAAAATCCTTTACACGCTCTATGATGGCCTTGACATCGGTTATGCCGGGGAAGATGGGCGAAACAAAGCATACGGTGCGGATGCCTGCCTCGTACGTCCGGCGCATGGCTGTCAGTCTGCGTTCGATGCTCACGGCACGGTCCATGTCGCTGCGGAACTGCTCGTCGAGGGTGTTGACCGACCACGAAACGGTCACTTTGGGGAATCGCTTCAGCAGATCCAGATCGCGCAAGACCAGATCGGATTTTGTGCAGATCATGATTTCAGCCTGCGTTCCCTTCAGTTCTTCAAGCAGTCGGCGCGTGTTGCCGAACTCGGCTTCATAAGGATTGTACCCGTCCGTCACCGAACCGATGACAATCCGCTGGCCGTCATACTTATGCGGATTGCCGACGGGCTTCCAACGCTTGACGTCCAGAAACGTTCCCCAAGCTTCGGTGTGCCCCGTGAAGCGCTTCATGAACGATGCGTAACAATACTTGCAGGCGTGCGGGCAGCCCACATACGGATTGACCGAATATCCTCCGACTGGCAGCGATGACTTGGTCATGATGCTCTGTACATCGATTGTTCTGATAATTTCTGTAGTCATATTATTGTTATATCTGGTTGACCGGTATATTCACTTTTTCTTTAATACCGTTGCAAAGTTCGGAAAATTTCATTCATTCCTTTATGCCCTAAAATATGAAAGATATGCCATTTTGATAAATGGATTCCGTATCTTTGCCGACAACCTCATCCATCTCATTTATTATGCAAAAAAAGAAGAATATCAATCCGTCGAAACTGGTCAATGTACCTTTCAGCAAGACACAATGTGGTGTGGATTTCTATATCAATACTGGTAACGGGAAAGAAATTTGCGGTGTGCTGACCGAAAATACAACGTTCAAGACCGATTTTTTCGAGTTTTTCTTTTTCCGCCGGGCCGACGGATTCCTTTTGCTGAACTCCAAGCGGATAGAACTGCATGACGACATGGTACTGCTTCTCTCTCCACACCAGCGGCAGGAGTGGCATGTCGACGAACGGGCATTGCACTATACCTTTCTCATCTTTCGCGAAGACTTCATGCGTACGTTTATTGCCGACAAGTTTTTTGTCTACCGTCTGCTCTATTGCTATCAGACCGACACGCCACCCTATTTGTCAGTTTCCCAGGAAACCTTCGACGAATACATGAGGTTCTTGGGAAAAATCAAGCAGGAACTGCTCCATCCCACGGCAGATAGCTACAATCTGATAGTGGCCGTCCTGTATTATCTTCTGCTGGTCATCAACCGTGAATATGCTTCGGCCTACCGCCTGCCGGTCGACGTACCCAAGAACCATTACGCCTATCAGTTCAAGGACCTGCTCGAACGGCATATCTACGACGTGCAGCGGGTTGCCGAATATGCCGAGATGATGCACGTCAGCCGCGTTACCCTGAACAATGCAGTGGTGGCCCAGTTCGGCGTTTCCGCCAACCACCTGCTGAAACAACGGCTGCTGGAAGCCCTGAAGAACGACTTGCTTTTCACCGACTGCACTGTCAGCCAGCTGGCCGACAAATTCCATTTTTCGGATCCGAGCCATCTGATTCGTTTCTTCAAGCAGCAGACCGGTAAAACCTGCTCCCAATATCTGTCGGACTATAAAAACGGGGTGTATGAATGATGTAAGACAATGCCGGACGGTGGTTCTTATAATTGTACAAGACTTTTACATTCTACAAAAAAAATGGATTTTCCATTGATAAAGGATTACAGTGTCATTGCAAGCGTGAACAGTAGTTCACGTCCACGCAGTTTGTAATTATAGCTGTAGGTATTGATAGAATTGTATATCGTATAGCTATATGAATCTTGGTTTAACGCGTTTTGCAAGCTCAGATTAAACCTGAAAGCCTTGAACAGCCAGGTTATGTCAAAATCAAGCAGGCCCGTCGTTTTACTCTGATTTTCGCTTAGATCCTTTTTCACGATGTCTGATGAAGCGGACAAGATGAGGGAGTGTATCGGTGTGATTTTTAATGAGATTTTATGTACCTGCGACCAATAACTTCTCTTGATGTCCTCATAGCTCAAGAAAGTTTTGCTTATTTCACCGGAATAATCCAATTCGACATATTTGCAGGGCTGTGAGGTCACTGTCGGGGAAATGCCGACACTTTGCCAAGAATAGGTTGTGAGCAAGTTGTTCTGCTCTGCCTGCTGCTGTCTCCATATATATAGTCCATTTAATGAAATTTTTGTCTTGATGGATTCAATTTGTTTGGTAATGCCGAGTTGTGCCGTTGTGTTATGGGTATTGTTGGGCATGTATAGGTAAGTCGACTGAATCAAGTCTGATGCTACCTTTTGGGATGTCAGCAGATTGCTGTGTTCACGTTGGTATATGATGTCAGCATTTACAAACCACATGTCCAATGGTATCTTATAGTCATAGTGCAGGTTTGCCATCAACGATTGATTGTCCTGCAGAATGCCGGAACTGATTTTTTGAGTTGTGTTGTCCGTCTGCACCGGGGATGTCAGGAAGTCCAGGATGTCCCCAAAGTTTCGTGTATAGGCCACTTGCGTCCTGAATGTAGAACGGCTGCTGAATTTATAGTTGAAATAAATTCCTGGGCATACGGAAAAGAAGCTGAATTTATCTTTTTCATTCTGTATGTGGTTTCTGTTGTAGATGTAATCCATCCGCACCGGTACGTCGGCCCGAAAGACATATATGCGTTTCGGATGGGTATATTCATACCGCGGAGCAAAAGCAACGCTCAATTGACCGGCTGTCATATCATTCTTATTGTTTGTATTCTCCCGGTAGGACCGTAAATCTGTTTGCATTTTATCTGCCGAATAGTTCAGTGACAGTGGAAGATAAAAACGTGAGTTCTTGAAATCATAAATCGCAGACAGGAGATTCTTGGTCTGAAAGCTCAAGCTGTTTGCACTTTGATGAATGTCGTTTCCTTCGTTTGTGACAGTCAGCCTGACTTGTGGCGTGTTGAATAACAGTACGGATGATGACAGTCTCCAGCGCAGTTTCTTCCTGCGCCAGCTATATGAAAAATTATTTCCAATATAGTAGTCACGCATGGACTGTTGCTGCATAAGTGCCTGGCCGTTTTCCGTAGTCGGCAAGTCGTTGCGTAGGAACGTGGCCTTGCCAAATAGAGAATTATTAAGATAGCTTGTCGGCGCATTGTTTTTATAAACGATGGAGAAACTGGGGGCATGACTGGCGAACAGCGAATTTATACCTTGGTCGATGATTATATTCTCATCTCCGTCATAAAAGTTGCGTTGGATGTCATAATCATATTGGCTTTTGGAATAGCTGTAATCGACGTTTCCCCGTAAGGTAGCTGTTTCTGTTATTTTTTGGATAAAATTGACTGAAAACATGCGTTCGGCAGGTGAGGCATACCGGTCTTGGTCCAGCGGTGGAGTGGAAGTCGATAGATTGCCCATCAGTTTTTCAGCCTTGGACTCTTCTTCGATTCCCCCGAAAAGGGAAGCCGCTTCATCTGAAGCGAATGAATGTACGTTTCCGATTTTTAATGTGGCAATGGTCTGGAACTTGGGCTTGAAAAGCATGCCGGCCCCGCTTGCCTGATATAGCCAGTCGTCACCATACCCGACAGAGCCTTCATACGTTCCAATGGGTTTAAAACGTGCGTTGTTGTTCATGTGGATGTTTATGGCCACGTTATCTGAAAAAATATCCTTATTCATGTTTACGGCCTGATGGTTGTTTAGCACCTGAACCGAATTTACATACGAGGCAGGTATATTGGTGGTCGCTATGTTATATTTTCCGCCAAGCAAATCCAGACCGTCAATGTAAAAGTTTGAGATGTCTTTCCCCAGGTACTTGATGTTGCCTGATTTTTCCACGTCGATGCCCGGAAGTTTTTTCAGGGCGTCTTTCAATGTATAGTCACTTTGGGTGGTGTATGCAGAAAGATGAAAGGACAAGGTATCGCCGCGCTGGTAGATGGCCGGGGCCTTTACGACCACTTCTTTCAATTCCGTCGCTTTTTCTTTCATGGTAATGTTGCAGGTCTGGGACATATTCAAAATTTCGTTTTCCACAGATTCATATCCCATCGACTCGGCAATCAGCTTGACCTTTTTTGAACCTGTATGAAAGGCAACATTAAAATGTCCCTTGTCAGAAATTGCATAGGCAATGACGGTGCTGTCCGCAGAAATTTTGATGATCGCACCGTCGATGCCTGCGCCGGAAACATCTCTAAGCATTCCCTCTACCCGGCTTTGAGAAAAAGCGATGCCTGTAATAACGCAAAATAATACTCCGTGTGGTGATAAATGTACTAAAATCTGTT
>ENA-OOVE01000004-OOVE01000004.1-human-gut-metagenome-genome-assembly--contig:-NODE-4-length-100317-cov-4.868882_pt1 | contig 100317 bp, 97 predicted proteins | sample MGYA00241556_ERZ501294 | MGnify/ENA primary metagenome ERZ501294 (study PRJEB25962, sample SAMEA2042283) | human gut metagenome | biome: human gut; feature: human-associated habitat; material: faeces...
GGCTTTCTTGTTGAGGAACTTTTCCTTTACTTCGAGCAACTTGTTTTTCTTGATCACTTCCGCTTCGGCTTCCGCGTCCTTCAGGATGCCGTCGTATTTCGCCTTCAGGCCGTGCTTGAAGAGCACGTACGAGGCGGCGGCTCCGATGAGGAGGCAGGCGAGGGACACTACTATCGTAACTACTGTCATTTTGATAATTTGTTTTAATATGTATATAAATAAAAAAGCACTGCCGGAGTCTTCCGCCCGTCGGTCCGGGAGGGGTGGAAGGTCTCGTACAGTGCGTGGTTTTGTTTTCTCATCTGGTTTGCGGCCCGGGGGCTGCGTCGGGAGGGTTGTCCGGTGCTTCCGTTTCTTTGAAGCAGGCTTCGATCGCCTCCGTCAGTTCTTTGAGCTTCGCCGTATAGGGGGCGGTGTCGTTCCGCTGTTCCATCCGCAGGGTTTCCAGTGCAAACTGGTAGGCCACCATGCCGAGCAACTGTTCGTTGCTCGCTTCCGGGTAGTAGTCCCTATACTGTTTTAGCCTGACATTGACCTGTCGGGCGGCTTCCCTGACCGTTTCCTCGTCGTCGCGGCGGATGCTGAGGGGGTAGGTGGTGCCTGCCATGAGCAGGTGTATCTTTATCTTATCGTTCATACATCTTCGTCTCCTTCGTTATTCATTCAGCAGGGCGATGCATTTGTCGACTTCACGCACTAATTTTGACAATCGCAGCTTCGTCTCTTTCACGTCGCTGCCGTTAAGGCTGATTGTCGTAGCTGTTTTTAGGTCGGTGTAGCGTTTTTCCAGGGCCCGGTAGGCGGCTTGCGAGGCGGCGCAGTCGGCCCGGCAGGCGTTCAGGAGCTCCTTCAGACGCGCGTTTTCGCGTCGCTGTTCATCGTGCAGATAAATCAGGTGGCGCAGCCGTGCTTCAAAGGTTTTCAGTAGCTCTTTTTCTTCTTCTGTCATCTCTACACCAAAATTGTACACAAAAATACGATTTACTTGGATATTACAAAAACTTTTTGCCGAAAAATCGTGTTTTCGGCGAAATTATTGCGAATGTGGCGGGCGGACGCACCGTGGTGCGTCCCTACATCCAAAAAAAGGGGCTTGCGCCCCTTTCATTTTCTATTCTCCATTACAGCGGGCTTCCGCCTTCGCCCTCGTCGCCGCCCGGCTCTTCGGGTTCGGGTTCAGGCTCCGGCGTGTCCGTGCCGGGGTCGGGGGTCGAGCCGTCGCCTGTGGAGTGCGAATGGTTGTCTTCCTGTTGCGTGCGGTAGATGAGGCCGTTCACCGAGTCGATAAACGTGTTCAGTGCGTCCGAGGGCGAGGCGATGGCGAAGGCGTTCACCAGCAGGACAATCTGCTGGTAGCACGCGTCCACCCGGCCCCGCAGCTCGCGGGTGTCGATGGCCTCCAGCGCCTGGCGCTGCTGCGCGTCGGCCTGGCTCAGGCGGTGCAGCTCCTCGAAGGCGGTGTTTGCCTCCTCCAGCAGGTCCACCTCGGCGTCCAGGCCCAGCACGGTCACCAGCGGAGCGTTTCCGGCCGAGCGCAGGGCCTCCACCAGCCCGCGCAGCTGGGCGGTCTCCTTCATGTACGACTGGTCGCCCACGTTCCGGTAGGAGTCGATGATGGATTTCAGTTGCAGCGCCGCCGTCTTCTTCTCGTTGTCCAGCGAGCGCACCTGCGCCTTGATGATGTTCATCAGGACGCCTGCGCCGTGGTCGCGACGCAGGTCGGCGTCGGCCAGCTGCTGCGTGTAGCGTTGCGCCGAGGGACGGTTGACGATGGCCGCCTCCTGTTCCAGCAGGGCGGCATACTGCGCGGCCTGCGCCTCCACGTGCAGGGCGGCGGCGGTGGCCTGCAGCAGGTACTTGTTCACCTGGGTATGAAATTCCAGATGGGTGCCGACGGGCGGGCTTGTCAGCGAAATGGGTACAATCTGTTTCATAATGTTGTTTTTTTAGTTGACAATTCGTTTTTTTATCCTCCCCCGCGTGCGGGGCTGGGTTTCCGAGGGCTCGTACGGGCAGAAACGTGCGCGGGGCGAGGCTTCCGAGGCCTCGGATTGACAGAACGGCACGCGGGGCCGGACACAACCCCGCTTTCCGACGCCAAATCCTGTCATTTTGCTACTTTTGCCGTTTCCGTTCCCCGGCGGCTATGTTTCGGGTGGATTGTCCGTGTGTTCCATCACGTCCTCCTTTCTTTTTGGGGGTTATACTTCGGTTACTTATTATCCAATCAGCCAAACTTTCGGGCTGCCTTTTTATTGATTTTGCACCAATTCAGGTAAATTGCCGCCGCCGAGTCTGTACGTCCAGCCTGATTTATTCAGGGCGGCGTTCATGGCATCAACAGCCGTCTTCCAGATAACGTTGCCTTCCACCTTGGCGGTTCCGCCGGTGCTTCCGCTGCCGGTGCCTTGTTCCTGATTGTTCTCCCAGTAGCAGGCGGTGAAAGTACCTTGGTCATTGCAGCCAGCGATGCCGCCGATTCTATCTCCTACTGAACTGGTGATTTCGCCCGTGGCGTGATAGCAGGCGGTTACGGTACCTTGGCCGTTTATACCCACCACGCCGCCGACATTAGCGTGACCATACGTTATCGTGGCAGTAACGTTGCCCGTGGAGTAGCAGGCCATGAGCGAGCAGCCATTTCCCAAGTTGCCCACCACGCCGCCGACAGAGCTAATGCCCGATACAGCCGCAGTGGAATGGCAGCCCTCGATGGTTGACCCGATTAAGCTGCCGGTTCCTGTGTCATAATTAGGAACACAGAGTCCGGATATTCCACCGACATTGGTATTACCCGTCACAGTCCCTTCCGCTGAGCAGCCGGAGATGGTGCTAAAATTTCGTCCTACGATACCGCCGGTCTGGTTTTGTCCTGTCACCGTGCCATTGACCGAGCAATTCTCTACAGTGCCATCGGTCTGTCCCGCAATGCCGCCGACGTACGTGCCACCTGTTACGTTCACTTCTGTCAGCGTTACGTCCTGCACCTTGCCTCCGCTGCCGAGACGGCCAATCAGTCCTACATTGTCCGTTCCCGATTGGTCAATCTTCAGCCCCGTGATGGTATGGTTGCCGCCGTCGAAGGTGCCGGTGTATGGTTGGCTTTCAGTGCCTATCGGCGTCCACTCTCCCGTCAGGGTGAGGTCTGTGTCAAGGGTGATGTTGATGTCGGTCTTGCCCTCTTCGTTCACCAGCTTGGCGATGTTCTTCAGGCCCTCGGCGGAGGTCACGGTGTAGTTGCCCTGTCCGTCGTCGGTATAGCCCGGGTCTTCCAGCAGTCGCGAGGCCGTCAGCTTGCTGCCGTCGGTGAGGAGGAGGGAGACATCGAGCAGGGCGTAGGGCTGGGTGCCCGGCGTGACGGTGAGGGTGTTTTGCTCGGTTCCCTTTACGACCGTCCAGTCGCTGACGTTGGCGCGGGTCAGCACGGCGTCCACGGACGAGATTTGCGCCACGATTTCCTGATATTTGATGTCATTATCTATATAAAGGTAGAAGGTGGTCGCCCCGTTGATGGTTACCGTGGCGTTGGTGAAGGTGGTGGTGCCGTCCTTTTCCGCTTCGGTCAGGATGCGGAAGGGCTGGTAGGCGGCCACGCGGAAAGTAGATTGGTCGGTCAGGGTGAAGACGTAGTAGTTTCCTTCCTTTTTGGGTTCATCGGAGAACCAGGCGTCGCCGTTCGTGCCGTCCTTGCCGCTGACGCGGTACCACGTCGCGCCGTTGTCCACGCTCAGGTACCAGGCATCGGTATCTTTCTGTCCGTTGTCGGTCTTAATCGTTCCGCTTGTAATGCTACTTCCCAAGAGGATTTGCGGCGTGGGGGCGGAAGTGCCGTCGTTGCCTTGCGGGCCTTCGGGGCCTGTGGCTCCGTCTTCGCCGTCGGCTCCGTCGGCTCCGTCCAGTCCGTTGGCGCGGATGGGGTTGCCTTGGGCGTCGGTCAGGAGTTCGCCGTTCAGCGTCCAGTACCAGTTGCCGTCCTCCGCCTGCGCGAGGCCTATCTGCGGCGTCTGTCCGTCGGCTCCGTCGGCACCGTCCTCGCCGTCGGCGCCCTTCGCACCGTTATAGATGGTGATGGGGTCGGAGTGCAGGAAGGTGATGGTGTAGCCCACCGTCTGGCCGCCTTCGCTGACGGCGCTGACGCCGGTGATCATGTCCGTGGTGTTCAGCAGCTCCTGCATGGCTGCGATGCTTTGGTTGGTCTGTTCCTGCCATTTTTCCAGCGCGGCGAGGCGCTCTTCGTGGTCGTTCACTTTGTCCCAGAGGGCGGAGTCGTCGTAGTCGTCCGCGCAGGCGGCCGGCAGCAGCATCATCGCCACCGCTGCCAGCGTTTGCATGAATGTTCTTTTATACATACTTATCTTTATTGGTATTTGCGGCACAAAGTACAAAATGAATTAAGATTATGCAAACATCTCGCGAAAAAAATGGATACGCGGACGATGTAGGGACGCACCACCCCTGTCATGTTGAGCGGCGGGCAGGGGGTAGAACGTTTTCAGGCCGTCCCGAAATGAAAGTCAGTGTTCATCCCGAGACGGCCTGAAGGGAAAATCCGTTTCCGGCAAGGACGGCGATGCGTCAGCGTCCGCTGTCGGCAATCATCTGCCGGATCTTGTTGTTCAAGTCGTCGGCGGCCATGAGTTGTTCCAGCGTCAGGTGCATGCGGTAGCGCCAGTAGTGGCGTGGGTTGGCAGGCACGTTGATGCGCTCTTCGGCCACGTTGGGGTTGCGCAGCTGCCCGTCGATCGACATCCAGTCCTGGAAGGAGAGGATGCTGAGCATGGAGTTGCTCGTCAGATGGGCGCGCACCACCTGCTCGCACAGTTCGGGCGTGGCCACGGCAGGGGCAGTGCCGTAGTGGCCTAGAGCGTGGTTGTAGTAGCGCTGCGTCTGCTGGGCGTCTTCCTCCCACCAGCCACGCAGGGTGGACATGTCGTGGGTGGAGATGGTGCAGACGGAACGGTAGGGATACCATTCGGGGTGTCCGAACTCCTGGCTGGGGTCCTTAGGCATGCGCTGTATCTCGAGCGAGAGGATGCGCAGCTCGTTCATCACCCACGCCACGCAGGCGGGAATCATGCCGAGGTCTTCGCCGCAGACGAGCATGCGGGTGGACTGCGTCAGCTGCGGGAGCTTCTTCATGGCCTGCTGTCCCCAGAAATCGTTGTGGCGGTGGTAGTAGTATTGGTCGTACAGGCGGTTGAAGGCGGCTTTCTCCCAGTCGTTCAGCGAGCGGTAGATGTAGTCGTGCTGCACGCCAATGCGTGGATGGTATTTCGAGGGATCGTTACGGTCGGATACGAACAGAACGTCGCTGATGAGGGCGTAAAGGCCGTCGCGTATCCAGATGCTGTCGTCGTCGGTCTTGCCGTCGAAGTAGGCTTCCACCTTGCGCTGTGTGTCGAACTCGGGACGCATACGGTAGACTTCCCACGTGTCGGTAGGCTCGATGAAGGTCTGCTTCACGTAGTCGGTGTGCGGGCCGAACATCTGTCCGAGGAAGTACTCGTGGATGTAGGGTTTCAGGAACTCGGGACGGAAGCCGAGGCCGTAGCTCTCGATTTCTTCACGCGTCATGGGCAGGGCGGGGACGAACTGGCCCAGCAGACCGTGGACGGCGTTCATCGGGATTTCCCAGATGCGGAAGAAGCCTAGGATGTGGTCGATGCGGTAAGCGTCGAAGTATTCGGACATCTTGCGGAAACGCTTCATCCACCAAGCATAGCCATCTTGCTCCATCACGTCCCAGTTGTAGGTGGGGAGGCCCCAGTTCTGTCCGTTGGCAGAGAAGTCGTCGGGCGGGGCACCTGCCTGTCCGTTCAGGTTGAAGTAATGGGGCTCCTTCCAGGCCTCGACACTGTTGCGGCTGATGCCGATGGGGATGTCGCCCTTGAGCACCACGCCGTTGGCATGGGCATGGCGGGTGGCAGCTAGCAGCTGGCGGTGGAGCTGGTACTGGATGTAGTAGTAGATGGCGATATGTGGATAGTCGGCCGACTGGGGATTGCACAAGGTGTCGATGTCTTCCTGGCAGTAATCGTTGTAGCGCGGCCACTCGCGGAAGTTAGGTGTCCGGTGGGCGTCGCGCAGATAGCTAAAGACGGCATAGGGTTGGAGCCATTCCTTGTTGGTCTCGAAGAAGGCGCGGAAGTCTTCAGACGCCAGCACGGCTTCACCTTCCTGGGCGAAGATCAGGCGAAAATATTCCCACTTGGCTTCGTTGACGGCTTCGTAGTCGATGGCGGGCAGGGCATTCAGTTCCTGGCGTCGCTGTTCGAACTGCTCCATTTTCTCGCGGTCGTCCAAGGTACCCAGTTGTCGCAGGTCGGTGTACATGGGGTGGAAGGCGTAGATGGAGATGCTGCTGTAGGGATAAGAGTCGGTCCATGAGTGAGTCATGGTCGTGTCGTTGATCGGGAGAATCTGCACGGCCTTCTGGTGGGTTTTGACGGCCCAGTCGATCATCTTCATCAGGTCACCGAAGTCGCCCACGCCGAAGCTGCCTTCGGAGCGGAGGGAGAAGACGGGGATGGCCGTGCCGGCACCCTTCCAGGCGGGCAGACTGAAGTAGACGTAGCGGTCGCCTACAACCAGTGTCTCGGCGTCGCCCAGTTTCGGATCGGCCAAATAGCGGTTGGGATTGTTTTCCCAAGCCACGACGCGGCTTTCTTCTTTCTTATAGAGGACGAATTTGTATTCCAGCGGGAAGGTCAGGTCGGAGGCGTCGATTTCCACCTGCCATTCGGGGAAGTTGGCGTCGCTCATCAGGATGGCTTTGTCGGGATTCCATCCGCCCAGGGCATCCACGCTTCCACAGACAGCCAGTACATGTCCGCTGTCGATGCAGGGCGCATAGGCCTTGAGGATCAGGCTGCGGCGGTGTACTTGGGGGGCTGCTTCGCGGTTGTGATGGGCCAGGAGCGACTCAGTGAAGGCCGAGGTGTAGAAATACTGCTGTTCCGGCAGGTTCTTCCAGCTGTCTTCCAGACGGTAGGTCTTGGCGGGATCGTCGGAAACGTACAGGACACGCGGCAGGCTGTTCCATTCGTTGCGGACGGCCTGTCCATCGCGGTAGACATGGTAACTGTAATGGATCTCTTTCGTTTCGGGTAGTCTGATTTCGACTTCTGCTGTCCAGTGTATGCCGTCCACTGTATGCATGGGAACGGCTTGTCCGGGCATGTTACTTCCTAATTCGGGGGTGGAACCCAGGACTTTGATTTCCTCTCCCCAACTGGTACGATATTCGATGTTGAATGAAAGTATCATATTATTAGATTTATATGAACGACAATAGCTGCATTGACTATGCAAGTATAGAAAATATTCTTCATAGTCATGCAGCTATCGTTGTCCAAGTATTTTAAAATCCTATGCAAACGTTTGTGTTTGCAGCCCGTTTATCCGCAGCGGGAAGCACCGCAAGTCTTGCAGATGAGGCAGCCTTCCTGGTAGACGAGACTCTCATTGCCGCAGTTGGGACATTTCTGACCCTTGGCCTCTGTGCCGTCGAGCACATATTTTTTCAAGGCACGTTCTACACCGTTTTTCCAGGTGTTGATGTTTTCGCTGTCAAGCTGTAGGGATCCTACCAGCTTGATGACCTGCTCGATAGGCATGCGGTAGCGTAGTACGCCTGAGATAAGCTTGGCGTAGTTCCAGTATTCCTTATTGAACTTCTCGGACAAGCCTTCAATCGTGACTTTGTAGCCGCGCTTGTTCTCGAACTGGAAGTCGTAACGCTTGATACCGTTTTCGTCAACATTCTTGATGATGTGGCCTGAAACGACATTCTTGGGGAGTACGATACCTTCGTCATCGTCAAGCACACCGGTGAAAATTTCGTAGGGGTGTCCGTTGAGCAGGCCCACGAAAGCCACCCATTTTTCTTTATTGTTCTGGAAGCGTACCACTTCGGCGTCGAGCACTTTGGGGCGTGTTTCGACAATCGTAGGCGGTTTGCAGGGGGGCAATTCGTCTTTCTTGTCGCTTTTGGTAGAGATGAGCACGCCCGAGCGTGAACCGTCGCGGTAGACGGTACATCCCTTGCAACCCGAACGCCAGGCTTCTACATAGAGACGGTTGACCAGTTCTTCGTCGACATTGTTGGGCAGGTTGATGGTGACGCTGATGGAGTGGTCCACCCACTTCTGCACGCGTCCTTGCATTTTGACTTTCATCAGCCAGTCTACGTCGTTGGACGTGGCTTTATAATAGGGTGAGCGTGTCACCATTTCGTCGATTTCTTCTTGGGTATAACGCTTGGCAGGGTTAAGGCCCTGAGCTTCCATCCAAGTGACGAACTTCGGGTGGAACACTACATATTCTTCGAATGCGTCACCGGTTTCGTCTACAAAGTCGATACGGACGTTGGTGTCGTTGGGGTTTACTTTGCGACGGCGTTTGTATACCGGCAGGAACACAGGCTCAATACCCGAGGTGGTTTGCGTCATCAGGCTGGTGGTTCCGGTAGGAGCGATGGTTAGGCAGGCGATATTGCGTCGACCGTATTGGGCCATTTCTTCGTAGAGCTCAGGATCGGCTTCACGCAGGCGGTTGATGAACGGATTGTTCTTTTCGCGTTCGGTGTCGTAGATTTCGAATGCTCCGCGTTCTTTTGCCATTTCGACCGACGAGCGGTAAGCGCTCAGGGCGATGGTCTTGTGTACTTGTTCAGAGAAAGCTGTTGCTTCTTCCGTACCATAGCGCAGGTTTAGAGCAGCCAGCATATCGCCTTCGGCCGTGATACCTACCCCGGTACGGCGTCCTTGGCCACTCTTTTTGTAGATCTTTTGCCATAGAGTACGTTCTGTTTCCTTGACAGCATCGCTTTCCGGATCGGAGTCTATCTTTTCCATGATCCGTTCGATTTTTTCCAACTCCAGGTCGATAATGTCGTCCATGATTCGCTGTGCCAAGGCTACATGTTTCTTGAACAGCTCGAAGTCGAAATAAGCGTCGGGTTTGAATGGATTGACCACGTAAGAATAGAGATTGATAGCCAGCAGACGGCAGGAATCGTACGGACAGAGGGGAATCTCACCGCAAGGATTGGTAGATACAGTGCGGTAGCCCAAGTCTGCATAACAGTCAGGGACAGATTCGCGGATGATAGTGTCCCAGAATAGTACGCCGGGTTCAGCAGACTTCCATGCGTTGTGGACAATTTTCTTCCACAGAGTACTTGCGTCTATGGTTTTCTTTACAAGCGGATTGGGGCTGTCGATTGGGTATTGTTGTACATAAGGAGTACCGCTGACGGCGGCGTCCATGAATGCGTCATCCAGTTTTACCGAAACATTAGCTCCTGTCACTTTGCCTTCAGTCATTTTGGCGTCGATGAATGCTTCAGAATCGGGATGTTTGATGGAAACACTGAGCATCAGGGCACCACGGCGTCCGTCTTGTGCTACCTCGCGGGTGGAGTTCGAATAGCGTTCCATGAAAGGAACCAAACCGGTGGAAGTGAGGGCCGAGTTCTTTACCGGAGATCCTTTGGGACGGATGTGTGAAAGATCGTGGCCTACGCCGCCGCGTCTTTTCATCAGCTGTACTTGTTCTTCGTCGATTTTGAAGATGGCGCCGTAAGAGTCGGCTTCACCGTCTACTCCAATTACGAAGCAGTTGGAGAGAGAAGCAACCTGGTAATTGTTTCCTATGCCTGTCATGGGGCTTCCTTGTGGAACGATGTATTTGAAGTGATCCAACAGCTTGAACAACTCTTCGGCGCTCAAGGAATTGGGATACTTGGCCTCAATACGAGCCACTTCGTTTGCGATACGCCAATGCATGTCTTCTGGTGACTTTTCGTAAATATTGCCGAAGGAGTCCTTGACGGCATATTTGTTCACCCATACCCTGGCAGCCAGTTCATCGCCTTGGAAGTATTGTAAAGATGCTTCAAAGGCTTCCTGATAAGTAAAAGTTTTCTTTTCCACGATGGTCTATTCTTTTAGATTTTATTGATTCAATTAGCAATATTGTAGAAGTTTTGCCATTGGCTAACAAATGTGTTTGCAAATCTATGAATGTTTTTCCATCCGACAAAATAAATAATCATGTTTTTATCAACAGATTGCAAGTTTCTTGTTTATAACAGTTATCTGTCTGTATTTTAGAGGTTTACTATTTTGGAATATATGGGGAAGTTTTCAAAAAAGAAAAGCAGTGAGCATATGAGAAGATTTTTGAATTGTTTTTTAGGTATGGAGTGGGGAAGGATTATGCCTAGAAAGAAGGTAATTACTTAAATCTTTTATATATTTGCAGAAAAAAAGAAGAAGTATGGGAAGCTTGAAACAGAGAAAAACAATCCGTAAATATCAGCAGAAGGACATTCCTGTTGATTTGTTAAATGATTTACTTGAAACGGCGTTTCGTGCATCGACCGTTGGAAACATGCAGACCTATAGCGTGGTGGTGACCCGCGATGCCGACCGGAAGGGTAAACTGGCTCCGGCACATTTCAATCAGCCAATGGTGACAGCTGCGCCGGTTGTACTCACTTTCTGTATAGATTTGAACCGGTTTAGCAAATGGTGTCGGCAGCGTCAGGCCGAGCCGGGGTATAATAACTTTGAATGGTTTGTAACGGGAGCTGTTGATGCCTTGCTGGCTGCTCAGACATTTTGCGTGGCCGCCGAGGAAAAAGGATTGGGTATTTGCTATTTGGGTACTACTACATACAATCCTCATTTGATTATTGAAGCACTGGAGTTGCCGGAGTTGGTGTTCCCCATCACGACCGTTACAGTGGGATGGCCGGCTGAAGATCCTGCTCAAGTTGATCGTTTGCCATTGGAAGCGGTAGTTCATGAAGAAGTTTATCACGACTATACGCCTGAGGACATTGACCGTTTGTATGCTTATAAAGAATCATTGCCCGAGAATAGACAGTATGTGACAGAAAATAGTAAAGCGACTTTAGCCCAAGTCTTTACGGATGTTCGCTATACGAAAAAAGATGCAGAAGCCATGTCTGAATTGCTATGGAATATAATGAAAAAGCAGGGATTTTGATCCCTGCTTTTTCATCGTTATGAGTTTACTTTATCCTATTGTTGTTTCAAGGCCGTCTGTATTTCTTCTAATTCGGCTTGGAAACTTTTACTTACTTCTTTCAGCTCACTGATCGTTTTGCAGGCATGTAGAACGGTTGCATGGTCTTTGTTGCCTATTAAAGAACCAATTTTGGCCGTTGAAAAGTCTGTGTGATTTTTAGCCAGATACATGGCAATCTGTCGTGCCTGTACCACTTCTCGCTTTCTGGATTTTGTATGGATAGCACTTGTATCCAAATCAAAGTGCTTGCATACCGTATTGATGATATTGTCTATCGTTATGGCTTTACTTTCGTTTTGGGTAACTTTACGTACAATCCGTTGAGCCAGTTCCAAATCTACATCTTTATTATAGATGGTTGAATGGGCCATGATGGAAATAATGATACCTTCCAGATCGCGTACGCTGTCACTTACGTTTTCTGCGATATAATTAATAACTTCTGGAGGAAATTGCAAACCGTCACGACGTATTTTGTTGCGTAAGATATCTTTGCGCAGTTCGACGGTCGGCTTTTCGAGCTCGGCAACCATACCCCACTTAAAACGAGTGACGAGGCGTTCTTCCATACCTTGTAGGAGTACGGGGGCACGATCCGAAGTCAGGATAAGCTGTTTCCCGTTCTGATGTAGATGGTTGAAGATGTGAAAGAACGTGTTTTGAGTTTTGGTAACTCCAGCAAATTCCTGGATATCATCGATGATCAGCACGTCAATTGTCTGGTAGAAGTTGATGAAGTCGTTAGTCGTATTGTTGCGTACGGAGTCCGTGTATTGCACCTGAAATAAGTGGGCCGAGACATACAACACCCGTTTTTCAGGGTAAAGTTCCTTAATTTTGGTTCCGATGGCATTGGCGAGGTGAGTTTTCCCTACGCCAGATGCTCCATAGAAGAATAGCGGATTGAAAATGGTTTTGGCCGGATTGAGTGCAACAGCTTCTGCCACACTACGTGACAGTTTGTTGCTTTCTCCCTCTATGAATGTTTCGAAATTGTAATCTCTATTCAGGTGAGGGTCGAGTTCGGTTATTTGTGGTGTCTGCGGAATGTCTTTGGTTGTAGTCTTGCGTACAGCAGATACCGGAGTGGACGAACCGGAATGAGTAGGCAGAGGAACAGCTGTAGGTGGGTTTTTAACCACCATTACACTGTACATCAATTTGGTTCTTTCGCCAAAAACCTTATGAATTGTTTGGCGTAGCAAATCCAGGAATTTCTCTTCCAGAAATTCATAAAAGAATTGGCTCGGCACCTGCAATACCAAGGTATCGTCCTCAAATTTTAATGGGACGATTGGACAAAACCAAGTTTTATATGTCTGTTCAGGAACGTTGTCGCGAATGATGTCAAGACACGCGTTCCATAGTCCGACATGATTGTTTTTACTCATAACGGCTATCTACATTTATCAATTTAGCGAAACTTCTACGTTTGCAAAATTGGGTATCTTATTTGAAAAAAACAAATGCTTTTTTTCTTGCTTTTTTCATTCAATGAATAAGGCCTTTACTTTCAGCTATTTATCGCATAACGTGCAAACAGCCCTTTGAGAAGGGCTGTTGCTTTTTTTAAAGGACTTGTATATTAGTATATTACGAATGTCTATGTAAATCTATAAGACTTTTATTCTTTGTGATGGAATAGTCCTTAATGCTTTGAATTACCCTATTTTCTTAGCTTCTTGCAGCTTTTGCTAAATTTGCCTTTATTTAGATGAATTCTATATAATAGATTTTTTTATTTGTCTTTTTTGCCGAAAAGCGAGAAATGAACATAGCGTTTGGGGTGGGCTTTCAAGTCTTCGAGTAAACTAGCAGCATTGGCCGTTGTTGCATTCAGGTTCTGGTAAAGCTGTGGGTCGTTTAGCAGTAAGCCTACGGTATTATCTTTGCTGTTCAGCTTGTCTGTAAGTGTTCGTACGTTAGCCAGTGTAGAATCTATTTTTTGCATGGCTGCAGCATAATCGATTTGCTTGAGGTTATCGGACATGGCAATGAAATTGTCGCCGATGGTGTTCAACTTGCTTGTTAGTTGCGGGATATCATTGCTCATAAGTACCTTCAATTGTTTGCTGGTTGCATTCATGTTGGCCGTCAATTCTTCGATATTCTTTAATGATGCAGGAATGGCTGGATTGGCCAGTACTGCGTTAAGAGAACTGAGAATGGAGTCGAGCTTAGGCATCATTTGCTCGATTTGAGGCATCATGTTAGCTACCTTTTCCATCATTCCGTTGTTTAAGTATCCGGGGATGGTATCACCGATTTGGTAGCGTTCACGCGGATTGTTGGCAAGTAGTAAGTTCATGCGAACTCCTCCCAGCATTTCAGCGGCCAGTTCTGCACTACTTCCTTTCGGTATACGTAGTTCAGGGTCTACGTCAATTTCGGCTACTACATTGCCAGGGGCATCATAGTCGTAATAGAGTTCGCGTACGAGTCCCACTTTATATCCATCGGCGTAGACCGGGCTTGATTTTGTGAGACCGTTGACGTTTTGGAATTTGACATAAAAGTAACTGGCTGGTTTGAACAGGTGGATACCTTTCAGATAGTTGATACCATATACTAATATGCATAGAGCTGCAATACCTGCAATACCTATCTTTACTTCTTTTGTGATATACTTCATGATGATTTGTCTTTATTGAATGGTTATTTCTTGTTTTCTTTAAATTCGCGGATAGCGGTAGCTGTATCCATCTTTTTCCCGTTCTTGAAGGCTATGATGAAAGCGTCTTTTATCCGTTTGGAAACGTCCTTCTTAATGCGGAGTATTTCGTTGTAGTTGGTGGATGAACCGTATGTGTACTTATACAGTCCGTTTTCTTTGTAAGAATCTATACCTTTGAGACCTTTGAACTGTTTGTCTTTGGGGGATAATGGTTTAGATGAAGTCAGAATTTGTACTTTAAATACCGGGACTTGTTGGGCGACTTTCTGTGTCTTGGCAGAAGTTGTTGCAACAGATGCCTTTTTCGGTGTAGTGGAAGCAGAGGTGGTACCTTCAGGTTGTGGAACCTCAGATTGTAGAGGCTCAGCTTCAGGCAATGTGTTCCCTTTACTTCCTTCCAATCTCATTTTCTGTTCTTCTTTGTATGTCAGGAAAGCTTGGAAAATGCTGTTTGCCAGTGCTCTCTTGCCAGACTCACTGTTCAGATAGCGTTCCTCTGTCGGGTTGGAGATGAATCCAAGTTCGACCAAAATACTAGGCATTGCACTGGCTTTCAGGACCAGAAAGCCGGCTTGATGTACGCCTCGATCTATGCGTTTCCCTGTTTGTTTGAATTCTTTCTGTACTAATGAAGCCAGGTGGACACTTTGCGACATGTATTTGTCCTGCATGAATTCGAAGATGATATACGATTCTGCAGAATTGGGATTAAACCCTGCATAGCGGGTTTTGTAATCGTCTTCGTATAAGATTACGGAGTTCTCGCGTTTGGCTACTTCCAGATTAGCATCCGATTTGGCCAGACCTAATGTCCAGGTTGAAGCACCTTGCACGCTTTTATTTCCTCCGACAGAGTTGGTATGAATCGAGATAAACAAATCTGCTTTGGCTTCATTGGCAATCTCTGCTCGTCGGGCTAATGGTATAAATACATCTCTGCTGCGGGTATAGATAACACGCGTGTCAGCGCATTGCTCTTTAATCAGGTTACCCAATTGAAGAGCGACGCTAAGGTTGATGTTTTTTTCCTTGGATATTTTTCCGACAGCTCCCGGGTCATGTCCTCCATGACCGGCGTCGATGACTACGACGAACTTCTTGGATAGGTTGGCTGCCAAACTTGGGTGCATGGGCAAACAGACCATGCAAAAAGTAATATATAATATGTGATAAAGCCTGTTCAAACTCATCTATATATGAATTACTCCGCAAATGTAGTGTAATTTTGCTGAAAACTTGCCGTTTACACTAAGTTTTATTCTTTTTCCATTTATTTTGGTACAGTTTTTAGATGTTGGAGAGCATGTTTTTCATAAATAGAAGCTAATTTTGCACCGCCTAATCTGACAGAGATGGTTAGAGCAATAAAATTGGTGTAATTTATGTTGGCTAATGCTATTATTCGTTTTTTGAAAGACTGGACGCTCCCCGTGGCCATGATAGCCGGAACGTTAGCCTATTTTCTTTTTGCAAGAGTGCCGGTGCTTGCTCCGGTCAAACCTTTGGTCAATGCCTTGGTAGCAATTCTTACGCCGTTGCTGATTTTTGCCCAATTGCTACTCACGTTCTGCAAGGTAGATTTCGCAGATTTGAAGCCGAAAGCCTGGCATGGTTGGTTGCTTTTGTTTCAGACGGTTTCATGTCTTTTGCTTTCGGCATTGTTGGTCTATTGTCCGATGAACGAACTTTATCGGGAGGTGTTCGAAGGAGCTATGGTCTGTCTGATATGTCCTACGGCTACTGCAGCGGCTGTTATTACGGGCAAATTGGGTGGAAGTGCTGCTAGCTTGACTACCTATACTTTGATGTCCAATCTGTTGGCGGCCGTGGCAGTCCCGCTGGTTTTCCCGTTGGTAGAACCTCATGCGGATGTGACCTTCTGGCTGGCTTTTCTGAAAATCCTTAGCAAGGTCTTTCCGTTGCTGCTTTGTCCGTTCCTGTTGGCATGGCTCTTGCGGATTTGGTTGCCTGCTGTCCATCAATGGTTGCTGGAGCGGCATACGGCTGCTTTTTACCTGTGGGGTGTGGCCTTGGCGATTGTTTCTGGTCAGACTGTGCGTTCATTAGTCAACAGTACAGCTCCAGGCTATGTGGAGGTGCTGATTGCTTTGGCCGGGCTGGTGGCATGTTGCGTTCAGTTCTATTTGGGCAAACGTATCGGTGGACATTATAAGGAACGTATCAGTGGTGGTCAGGCATTGGGTCAGAAGAATACCGTGTTGGCTATTTGGATGGCTTATACTTATTTGAATCCTCTTTCTTCAGTGGGTCCTGGCTCCTACGTGTTGTGGCAAAATATTATTAACAGCTATCAGTTGTGGAAGAAAAGGAAAGCTGATTTATCCAAGGATGTGCAAGGTAGTTAGGGAATAATTTGTACTTTTGTCGTCGAAAAAGATTGTGCTTACCGTTTCTTCTGTTGTTGGAGTTATAGTCATGCAGGAGTAGGGGAAGGCATAGTCGGATAATTTTGTGAAAGTTAGATCATGAATCCAGTTGAAATTATCGATAAATATTATCAGGAGGGCAGTGAACTGCGCCATATCCTGCTGACCCATAGCCATTCGGTTGCCGACAAGGCTTTGCAGATAGCTGACAGACATCCTGAACTGAAGGCAGACAGGGATTTCCTGTACGAAGCAGCCATGTTACACGATATTGGTATTTTTTTGACCGATGCTGACGGTATTTTCTGTAAGGGCGATAAACCTTACATTTGTCATGGCTATTTGGGTGCCGACCTGATGCGTAATGAAGGCTATCCACGCCATGCGTTGGTTTGCGAGCGGCATACTGGAGCCGGCTTGTCACTCGAACAGATCGTAGAACAGCAATTGCCTGTACCTCATCGTGAGATGCTTCCTGTCAGTATCGAGGAGCAGATTATCTGTTTCGCCGATAAATTTTATTCCAAAACCCGTCTCGACCGTGAAAAGACAGTAGAGAAGGCGAGGAATAGTCTGGAAAAATATGGAGCGGAAGGTTTGTCACGTTTCGACCGTTGGTGCGAACTCTTCTTGTAGCTATCTAATTTTCTTTAAAAAGAGCGGACAATCCATCTATTTTGTTTATTTTTGCCCCCTCCAAGCACATAACCGTATGTTTATTTGAGCATTGAAAGTAAAGACAACCATATCATTCTTATTATTGTTTCTCTTGCTGATCATTTCTGCTGAAGCCGAATCGCAGCGCAGGAACAGAAACGTTTCGCTTCCAAGGAATCAAAGAGATTCGTTGCAGACAGGCGACACGTTGCGCAATGACTCCATACCTGTCGATACATTGGCGGCAAAGAAGAAAGACGGGCTCGATGCGCCGGTGACCTATGAAGCGACGGACTCCATTGTGTTTACGCAAAACGGTTATGCCCATCTGTATGGAAACAGTAAAGTGAATTATCCGCAAGCCGAACTGACTGCTGCCGTCATTACCATGAATATGGACAGCAGTACGGTCTATGCCCATGGCGTGGAGGACTCATTGGGTGTGATGCAGGGTACACCTGTCTTTAAGGATGGCGAGACGCCTTACGAAACCAATACCATCCGCTACAACTTCAAGAGTAAGCGAGGTATCATCAGCAATGTGGTGAGCCAGCAGGGTGAGGGATACGTAACGGGTAACAATGCCAAGAAGGGAACGGGTAACGAGATGTATATGAAGGATGGAAAATATACAACCTGTGATAACCACGAACATCCTCACTTCTATATGCAGATGACTTATGCCAAAGTTCGTCCTAAGAAGAATGTAGTGACCGGACCTGCCTATCTGGTGGTCGAGGATGTACCTCTGCCCTTGGCGGTTCCGTTCTTTTTCTTCCCTTTCTCCAGCAGCTACTCGTCAGGTTTTCTGATGCCTACTTATATGGACGACTCCAGCCGCGGTTTTGGTCTGACGGACGGTGGCTATTACTTTGCCATCAGTGACCAGATGGATTTGAAACTTCGTGGCGATATCTTCACGAAGGGTTCGTGGGCGCTGAATGCCGAAAGCAACTATGTGAAGCGATACAAGTATTCGGGTCTTTTCCAAGCCAGCTATCAGGTGACGAAGACAGGTGACAAAGGTCTACCCGATTACTCTGTGTCAAAAGATTTTAAGATCGTATGGAGTCATCGTCAGGATGCAAAAGCTAATCCGAACTCCACTTTCTCGGCCAGTGTGAACTTTTCGACCAGTAGTTATGAGTTGTCCAATATTGGCAATCTTTACAACTCGCAGGCCATGACGCAGAATACCAAGACCTCGAGTATCAGTTATACCCGAAGCTTCCCCGACCAGAAGCTGACCATCTCGGCCACGTCGAACATTGCGCAAACGATGAAAGATTCATCAATTGCTGTTACTTTGCCCGATTTGACAATTTCGCTCAGTAATATTTATCCTTTTAAGCGGAAAAAGGCGGTGGGTGAAGAACGTTGGTATGAGAAAATTTCTGTTCGTTATACAGGACATTTGAAGAATAGTATCAAGACTAAAGATAATCTGCTTTTTAAGTCGAACTTGATAAAAGACTGGGAAAACGGTATGCAGCATGAAATTCCTATCAGTGCCACGTTTACCCTTTTCAAGTATTTCAACCTGACGCCTTCTGTCAATTATACCGAGCGCTGGTATACCCGTAAAATCACAAAAGGCTGGGACGAAACGGCTAACAAAGAAGTAGAAACAGATACCATCTATGGGTTCCATCGTGTCTACAACTATAATGCCAGCCTCGGCTTGAATACCAAGATTTATGGTATGTACAAGCCCATCTTCCTGCCGAAGAAGGCCATTCAGATACGTCATGTCATCACCCCTTCTATCAGTCTTAGTGCTGCTCCCGACTTTACGACGTCGCGCTATGGGTATTATGATACCTATTATCGTCCGAACAGCAATGGTACGCAGGATACAGTGAAGTATTCCTATTATGCCAACCAGATGTTTGGTGTGCCCAGTGGCGGTAAGCAGGGAAACGTTACGTTCAGCATCTCCAACAACTTGGAAATGAAGTATAAGGACAAGAACGACTCCATCAAGAAAGTCAGCTTGATTGATGAATTGGGAGCAAGCCTTTCCTATAATATGGCCGCTACGACAAGGCCGTGGAGCGACCTGACATTGAACGCACGATTGAAACTGACAAAGAGTTATACATTTAGTATGAGCTCCACGTTCAAGACCTATGGTTATAAATTCGACGAACAAGGCAATGTCGTAGATAATGATCGTACCGAGTGGTCTTATGGCCGTTTTGGTATCTTTCAAGGTTATAGTTCTTCTTTCAGCTATACATTCAACAATGATACCTGGAAGAAAGTCAAGGCTTTCTTTACAGGTGAAAAGGAAGAGGGCGAAGGGAAAGAAGGTGGCGAAGGAACGGAGACCGATGAGACTACAGAAGGTGAAGAAACTGCATCAGGGGGCTTGCCAAGCAAGAAGAAAACAGAGAAAGCTGCCGTGGACGAAGATGGATATATGGCTTTCAAGATGCCTTGGTCTATCAATGTGAACTACGGTTTTGGCATTACCGAAGACCGCAGTGCGGAAATCAACAAGAAGAAAATGCGCTATCCTTATAAGTATACGCAAAACTTGAGTATCAACGGCAATATCAAGATATCCAATAAGTGGGCCATCAGCTTCAATTCAGGTTATGACTTTGATGCGAAAGAGATTGTGCAGACAGCTTTCAATATTACGCGTGACCTCCACTGCTTCAGCATGTCAGCCAGCCTTTCACCTTTCGGCCGTTGGAAATACTACAACTTTACCATTCGCGCCAACGCCAGCATCCTTCAGGACTTGAAGTGGGAACAGCGCAGCCAGACACAGAGCAATATTCAGTGGTATTAAAATCTATCTGTATTTGTTTCGTGTAGGAAAGCATTGCTTTGCTATGTGGAAAACGGTGCTTTCTTCCGGTAAAAGTATTGTTATCTGTATAGGGCAACATACTACATTGTGAAGCTAAAGTGCCACTTGGTGATCGTAATGTAGATGTTTAGCGAGCTCAAGTAGGTGTTTAGTGCGTTCAGTGCGTTGCTCTTTTTCTGGCTGTATATTCTTTAAATATCCGTGTCTGAAAGCCTTATTCTCTAAACAGGTTTCAATCTTTCATTCTGTTTGTAAATTGTTGATAAAGATATGGTTATGGTGAAAGGTCGTGTTTCATGTGGGTGAAACGACTGTTTTTCCGATTTTGCTTTCACAAAAATCGATCTTTCACCGTAATTGTTTTATTTTCAGTAGTTTACAGTGAATTCATTTATAAAAGTAACTGTTTTTATCCCTATTATTTGTTCAAATACTTATGTGAAAGATTGATTTCGTGGGTGTGAAACACTGGTACTGATAGATGTCTTCTTTTCAGACTATAAAATAATCTATATAATAATTTGGTTTATAAAATAAACCTTATATCTTTGCGACAGAGTTCGAACCTGAAAACGGGATGACTGCATCCTGAAATGTAAAAACAGCATGTCGAAAACATAAACAAGTAAGGAGGAAAACGTATGGAAGACCGTAAACTGAATGAGAAGGAAAGTCTGGAACTGATTGCGCAGATGATTCGGAACACACGCCGCAATCTGGATGCAGGCGGAGGAAACATGTTCTTGTTGTGGGGATATGTAGGGGCAGTGGTTACGCTGGGTGTACTGGCTGCGTGGTATCTGACGGGAAATGCCGTCGCCTTGTGGGGCTTTTGGGCCTTGCCGATAGTGGGGTGGCCGTTGTCCTGGTGGTTCGGGCGCAAGTGGCGGAAGGAACGGGGAGCGAAGGACTATACCGACCGTGTAGTAGGGCAGGTGTGGCAGATAGTCGGCATAGCCTGCTGCGCAGTGGCCGGGTTCGCCACGCTCTATCATCGTTATGAAATGATTCTGCCCCTGTGTGGCTTGCTGGTTTCGCTCGGCAGCCTGCTTACGGGCATTATTATCCGCTATACGCTGTTCTCGGGTTTGCCTTCGTGTGGGTTTGCCTGGAGCCTGGAGCAGGTTTTCGAGGTGGCAACCGACGGGGCTTCCATGGACACGCTGATTATTTTTGTCCTTATTCTGCTGTTTTCGTTGGTTATTCCCGGTCATGTGTTGAACCGTCGTGTGCGCAAGGATGTTTCAGGGAAGGGAGGTGAATGATGAAAACGCGAGGTTTGGAAGGTTTTGTACTTTCAGGGAAATTTGTGGTTTGTCTGTTGCTAGCCCAGTTTTTGCTGATGCCGGTAGCTACTGAAAATTTTCATTGGGCAGTCATCGGGGATATTATCGGTTATACGTTGTCTCATGCCTTCTTTCAACAGATGTATGCTTATAGTTGGGTATTTCAGTGGTTGGCTTTGGGCGTATTGTTGGTACTGATTCTGAAGCGTAACAGATGGGCAACGCGTTTGTTTATGTATTATGCAGGAACAGTCAATGTACTTTATGCTGTCATCCAGAATGTTGCCTTGACCGAAGAACATGGTCTGAGTATCGTGACGGTGAATGTGATAATGATGGCGTTTGTAGGTTGGATGTGGTTTCGGGCGGCTATGCAGGGTAGGGATGTGTTCACTTTCGATGGTCTGTCGTGGCGGACGGTGTGGATGATTCCTGTGGCTTTGTTCTGTTTGTGGTGGCCTATGGATATGCATACAGCGCTACCTGTCGCTGATTGGCGGTTGTTCTTTACAGGAGCTTCGGGTATGGCTTACTGTTCAATGACACCCGTGCTGCTGACGGTTCTGTTGTTGAACAGAAAGAGTGACGCAGCTTTGTTGCGTGCGTCAGCCTGTGTGGGATTTGTTATCGGCATTTACAATATGGCAAACTTTGCGAGCGATGCAGGTTATTATTTAGGAATTTATCACTTGCCTTTGCTGTTGCTGTCTTTGTACGCATTGTTTTGCGGTAAAACAAGAAAGGAACCGATATGTTTAGAGAACTGAACCCTTTGCTTCATAGCGAGCTGCGCCTGGCCGTGATGTCGCTGCTTATCAGCGTGGAGGAGGCGGATTTTGTCTACATCCGTCAGCAGACGGGAGCCACGGCGGGCAACTTGAGCGTGCAGATAGACAAGCTCAGCAAAGCGGGCTATGTGGAGGTGACGAAAACATTCAAGGGAAAGATGCCCTGCACGCTCTGCAAGATTACGCCACAGGGGGTGGATGCCTTCGAGGAATATGTGGAAGCGCTGAAGACATATATTGTGAAATAAAAGATTAAATCGTAATGAAAATACTGGTTACTTACGCCGTTCAAGGCGAATTTGTGGAGTTGAAGTTTCCTGGTATGCGGGGAAACGACGAAGTGCAGGTGGGCTACCTGCGTACAGGCATCGGCAAGGTGAAGTCTGCCTATTACCTGACCGATGCGCTTAATCGTCTGCAGCCCGACCTGGTGATCAATATCGGTACGGCCGGTACGGTCGGCCATCGTGTGGGCGATATCTTTGTCTGTCGTCGTTTTGTCGACCGCGACTTGCAGAAAGTACGGGGATTGGGCATGGATTGCCGTCTCGATGTGTCCGGCCTGTTGGAAGAGAAAGGTTACTGCCTCCATTGGCAGGGGACGGACGGGGTGTGCAATACAGGCGACTCCTTCCTGACCGAGCTGACCGACGTGGAAGGCGACGTGGTCGATATGGAAGCCTATGCTCAGGCCTGGGTGTGCCGTGCGAAGGGGGTACCCTTTGTGGCGGTGAAGTATGTGACCGACGTCATCGGGCAAAATTCCGTCCAGCATTGGGAGGACAAGCTCTCCGATGCCCGGCGGGCTTTGGAGGCTTTCTTTGAGCGGACGGGTGGTGTCTAAGGTTATTTCAAGGTCTTGTACGACAAAATGTGCCAGCTGATGCCTGCTGCCAATAGGAGTAGCAGGACTCGAAGCCAGAGTGCTGCAATCAGGAAAGTCACGCAGTAAAGAATGGTAATCCACGTCAGGCTGACGGAAGTAATTTTGGCATGAAGCGGTATGGCCTTTTGTTCGCGGAAGTTGCGAATATAGGGGCCCAGCCGCTTCTGTCGTAACAGCCAGTCGTACAGGCGGGGCGAGCCGCGGAAGTAGAGGGCTGCCGTCAGGAGCAGGAAGGGCGTGGTGGGGAGTAGGGGCAGGAAAATGCCCGCAATGCCCAGTCCCAGCGACAGGCTTCCCAGAATGATGCAGATTACTTTCATGGCGCAAATGTAGAAAAAATAACGAAGAAATTTGTATTTTTGCCGCAGCATCGAGGTGACATTAGATGCAGAATTTATATAGGAACATTTATTTTAGTAAGCGTATTAAACCTATGTACACAGTAGTCAAACGCATGGAGGTGTCGGCTGCCCATAGCCTGCGCCTTTCTTATCCCAGCAAGTGTGAGAATCTGCATGGTCACAACTGGATTATCACCGTCTGGTGCCGTTCGCGCGAATTGAACGAGGACGGCATGGTCGTGGACTTTACCCACATCAAGCAGACGGTGATGGACCGTCTTGACCACAAGAATCTGAACGAAGTCATCCCCTGCAATCCCACGGCCGAGAACATCGCCCGTTGGGTATGCGACCAGATACCTGCCTGCTTCAAGGTAGAGGTGCAGGAGTCCGAAGGAAACATGGTCATCTATGAGAAAGATTAACGAAATATTCTACAGCCTGCAGGGTGAGGGGTTCCATACGGGTACTCCTGCCGTATTCGTGCGCTTTTCGGGGTGCAACCTGAAATGTCACTTCTGCGACACGCGCCACGAGGAAGGCACGCTGATGACCGATGAAGCCATCCTGGCCGAAGTACAGAAATATCCGGCCCGCATGGTGATATTGACCGGGGGAGAGCCGTCGCTTTGGATTGACGGGACGTTGGTAGACCTGTTGCATCGGGCTGGGAAGTACATTTGCATCGAAACAAACGGTACCTGTCCCTTGCCGGAAGGTATCGACTGGGTGACCTGTTCGCCCAAACAGGGTGGCGTACTGAAGTTGACCCGCATGGACGAAGTGAAGGTGGTGTACGAGGGACAGGACCTGACGCCCTACGAACAGCTGCCTGCCGCACACTTCTTCCTGCAGCCCTGCTCATGCCGGAATACGGCCGAGACGGTGGCTTGTGTGCTGGCGCATCCGCGCTGGCGGCTCAGTCTACAGACGCATAAGCTGATAGACATACAATAAGAAAACTAACCATATCATTCAATCAATCTGATGAACCCATGAAAGTAGGTTTGTTTATTCCATGTTATATCAACGCCATCTATCCCCAGGTGGGGGTGGCGTCCTACAAGTTGCTGAAGAGCCTGGGTGTAGACGTGGACTATCCGCTGGACCAGACGTGTTGCGGACAGCCTATGGCCAATGCCGGTTTCGAGAGCGAGGCTTCCAAGCTGGCCCTCCGTTTCGACGATTTGTTCAAGGATTATGACTACGTGGTCGGTCCTTCGGCCAGCTGCGTGGCTTTTGTAAAGTTGAATCATCCTGATATCCTGAAACACGAAGGGCATGTGTGCCGGAGTGCGGGAAAGATTTATGACCTCTGTGAATTCATTCACGACGTGGTGAAGCCTGACAGCCTGAGTGCATGCTTTCCCCATAAGGTGAGCATACACAACAGCTGCCATGGCGTACGTGAACTTAATCTCTCTTCGCCCAGTGAGCGTAACATTCCTTACTATAACAAGTTGCGCGATCTTTTGGGGCTGGTGAAGGATATCGAAGTATTTGAGCCGGCCCATCCGGACGAGTGTTGCGGCTTCGGCGGTATGTTTGCCGTAGAAGAACAGGCCGTTTCGGTCTGCATGGCTCAGGACAAAATCAGGCATCACATGGAGACTGGTGCCGAATACATCACCGGGGCCGACAGCTCCTGCCTGATGCACATGCAGGGCGTCATTGACCGCGAACATCTGCCCATTAAAACCATTCATATTGTAGAAATATTGGCTTCACAACTATGAGTACCAAGCATTCAAAAACCGCCGAGAAGTTCCTCCAGAACAAGGAACAGGTGGCATGGCACAATGAGACCCTTTGGATGGTCCGTGCCAAACGAGACAAGATGAGCCGGGAACTGTCCGAGTGGGAGGACCTGCGCGAAAAGGCTTGTCAGCTGAAACTGTATTCCAACAGCCACCTGGAAGAGCTGTTGGTCAATTTTGAGGAGAACGCCACAGCCAATGGTGCTATTGTACACTGGGCCAAGGATGCGGAGGAGTATCGCAACATTATCTACGACCTGTTGCGCAGCCACGGTGTCAAGCGCTTTGTCAAGAGCAAATCCATGCTTTCCGAGGAATGCGAACTGGATCCTTTCCTGATATCCAAGGGCATTGATACGGTGGAAACGGATTTGGGCGAACGTATCCTGCAACTGATGCACCTGCCGCCCAGTCATGTGGTCCTGCCGGCCATACACATCAAACGTCAGCAGGTGGGCGAACTGTTCGAGAAGGAGATGGGTTCTGAAAAGGGCAACTACGATCCTACTTATCTGACCCATGTGGCCCGCAAGAACCTGCGCGACATTTTTCTGAATGCTGATGCGGCCATGACTGGCGCCAACTTTGCCGTTGCCTCGACGGGCGATGTCGTGGTATGTACCAACGAAGGTAATGCCGATATGGGCATGTCCTGCCCCAAGTTGAACATTTCGGCTTTCGGGTTGGAGAAGATTGTACCCGACATGGAGGCGTTAGGTGTCTTTACCCGTCTGTTGGCCCGCTCGGGCACAGGACAACCCAGTACCACCTATACGTCCCATTTCCGCTCTCCGCGTGAGGGAGGTGAGTATCACATCATTATAGTAGACAACGGGCGCAGCGACATGCTGGCTGATACCGACCACATCCGTCTGCTGAACTGTATCCGTTGCGGAGCGTGCATGAACACCTGCCCGGTCTATCGGCGGAGCGGTGGCTATTCGTATACCTATTTCATTCCAGGGCCAATTGGCATCAATCTGGGGATGGCACACGATCCGCAGAAGTATTACGACAATCTTTCGGCTTGTTCGCTTTGCCTTTCCTGTTCCAATGTTTGTCCGGCCAAGGTCGACTTGGGCGAACAGATTTATAAGTGGCGTCAGGGATTGAAGGCTATTGGCAAGGCCAGCAGCGAGAAGCAGTACATGTCCGGCGGCATGAAATTCCTGATGGAGCGTCCGACCCTGTTCAATGCGGCACTTTGGGCGGCTCCGATGGTGAACGGGTTGCCCCGTTTCATGAAATACAATGGACTGAATGATTGGGGCAAGGGACGTGAGCTGCCCAAGTTTGCTTCGGAATCGTTCAACGAGATGTGGAAGAAAAACAAAGTACAGGGAAAGGAGGAATCTGAGAAATGAGCAATCGTGACGAAATATTGGACAAAATACGTCGGAACACCAAGTTGCGTTTCGACTATCCCCGCTGGGAGATAAAGGCTACGGCCTATGCCGACAAGGTGAAACAGTTTTGTGAAGTCAGCCGTCAGGTGGGAGGTGATGCGGTAGTGTGGCAGGAGGGTGATACGCTGGATGCCATCATCCGTTCGCGTTTCCCTGAGGCGCGTAGCATCGCTTCGACTTTGACAGAGGTAACTTGCGCTACGCTGAATCCCGACGAGGTGGAGCGTGCGCAGGATTTGAACGGAGTAGACCTGGCTGTGGTGTCGGGTGAAATGGGAGTGGCCGAGAATGGGGCGGTCTGGATTCCGCAAACCGTTCGTCATAAGTTGCTGTATTTCATTGCGGAGGCATTGCTGATAGTTGTGGACCGCAACCGTCTGGTCAACAATATGCACGAGGCCTATGCTGCTTTAAAGACGGCTTCCTATCCTTATGGCGTATTCATCTCGGGGCCTTCGAAGACGGCCGACATCGAGCAGGCGCTGGTTATGGGAGCCCATGGCGCACGTAAAGTACTGGTCGTTTTGAAGTAATTTTTATCCTTGCAACAAAAAAATCCGATATCCTTTGAAGGATACCGGATTTTTTTGTTGCACGGGAAGAGAGGCTCGAATAATATATCTATAATATTGGATGTGTTATAGCTTCTGAAATTCAATATTATACATTTTTATATCTTTGTTATTTGAATGATATATTGTTCGCTATTTGTCCTATAATTCTTTTAAGATGTCAATCTATTGTCTTCAATAAAGTGGAATCATCTTAGTTATTCGGCCACACCGAATTTCCCTGCATCTACATTGTTGGCAGGTGTAACCAGGTGGGCATTCTCTTTTTTCAATTCAGACACTATACCTTGCAAGCGGCCAACTTCTAACAGTAATTCTTTATTTTCTTTTTTCAACTCTTTATTTTCTGTCTGTAGATAGTCTGAAAGCTCTTGTGTCAATGGCTCTTTTAACAAAATATCTCCTTTACCCGTGATAAGCCAGAGTAGATTAACTTGCGGGAATGCGGTATATATATTGTTCGCTACACCCACTGTAATGTCGATATTCATAGTTGCTATGTAATTGTCACTTTTCCCGATTCTACGAGAAAATTCCCTGTTAGAGACACCTAGTGCCTTGGCTAACTTGCTTAGCCTTTCTTGCATCTCAGATGAAAAATTATCTTTTTTCCCTTTTCCCATATATAATAAATGTTAATGTGATAGATATATCTATCATTTCATTTTGATTATATAAATATATCAATCATATTTGCATAAAATTTCAATCATGTCGAAACAAATGTACAAAGAAATCGAAAACAATCCAATAGCGAAAAAACGCTATAAGTTTCGCAAGGGGTATCGCCAATTGCGCTTGGAACAGAAGGATGAAGTCAAAAAAGAGCTCATGGAGAAGTTGAAAATTAGCAGCTTCCCATACTTTTCTTCCATCCTGAACAATGGAATCGTAGATATAACTATCTACAAGTATGAATTAATTTCAGATATCTTCCGTCGACATGGAATCACGGATATCTGGGAAACCGAACCCTACCATGGACACTGTGTTGACTAATCGCGAGGCTCAGATTGCCGAGCGAATTGCCTGGGGGGCTTCTCAAAAGGAAGTTGCCAATGATTTGGGTATATCTCGCAATACGGTTGACAATATATTGCGAAAGATATACCAGAAGCTACACATTGGGAAAATCAACGAGCTGTCTGCTTGGTGGTTCTGTACCACTTTCGGCATCAGCTTTGACCTTTCACCGCTCAAACGAACCATCGGCGCCTGCTGCTTGCTTGGCATATTCGTGGCCGGCGAATATTTCAGCGAAACACAGTTCTGTCGATATCGCTCACGGCGATATGCAGAAACTGAATGTATTATACGTATTCGGACAAGGGAGGTGTTATGATGAACCAATATACTGCATCCATCGATACGCGTGTCGTTAATGATCTTCTTACCAGAAGTCAAGAGGAGATATGGCCATGCGATTTACATGTCGGTCGACCTTATCGGGATACTAATGGGAACTATATGGCAGACGTGGTAGCTACTTATGAAGCTGATTTCCCTTTTTTGAGGGAACTCATTAAATCAATTAATAAAATCATACAGAAGGAAATGATATGAATGTACAAGAACTGATAGAACGCCTCGAGGAATGTGATCCCGAAGCAGAAGTAGTAATGGATGTTGGGCTACTGAACCTTGTATTTGTAAACAAGGTGGAAGAGAATTACGAATATAATACCGTTGTTATAAGTTGAATGATTAGCAAATTTTAAAACAATAACATTATGGCAGAATATTTTATAGATTATATCAAAACCTACTCAAACACCAACAACAAGGGACGTGAGTTACAGCAATTTATTGGCAAGTACGTCCAACGACTTGTCAAAGATGACCTTTCCATGGACGCACTGAAGGCAGAAATCGAACGAGAGATAGAACGGCTGAACAAATCCTATCCACGAACTCAGCCATTTTCTTTAACTAATTATCGAAATATGGGACAAGGCCAGTTGACCGTATGGGTGAAGGGGAATTGTGATAAGATGGTATTCGTACTGCACTGGCTGGAAGTACTGGGTACTTATCAATTCTGTGAAAAGAATGAAGGAAAGGAGATAGAACAATGAAATGGACACACGAACCCGGAGAAGCCTTCCCCGTCTTGGCACTAAATCAAAATGAAGCGAAAATGTTAACTGAGATTCTCGCCCAGCACGCACGCAGGAATGTACGAAAGAAGTATGAAAAATACAAAGACATTCATGACAGTGGAGAAGCGACAGACAGGCAGAATGATCTGATGTTTAAGTATGAGAATCAATTGAATTTAATCGATAACATTATATTATACACACAACAATGAAAAAAGGAACCCGCGTCCGCGTCCTGCGGACAAATGAAATCGGCACTATCGCCGAAAAACAACTCATCCGGAAAGGAAGAGAAATGAAAATATATTGCAACGTTAAGCTCGACAATAAACCCGAGCAGGACACCTGGTACTACGCTGACCAATTGATTGACACTATAGTGAAAGCAGATGTGAGCATAAGGGCGACCGACAGATCCACAGCTACCTTTTCTGTAGAATTTGACACAGACAATGAAAGTATAACCCTTGACCATGTCCGCTCTATATCCGAGAACAAGAATATTCCAATCGACAAATCTCTCGCAACTTGGATTACAGTTTGGCTATTCAGGGGAATCCGCGAAAGTCTGAAAGAAGCATATGGTGGAGATCCTATCGTAAATTATGAGAAATGGTAGTATTCTTCCTTGCTCTTCTGATAAACAATGAACACCTTTGTCGCCATGAACTTGACACACCTTCTGCCCGATGACGCACGATCCTGGATACCAACCTACGAAGAACGTATGGGGTGGGAGAGGCTGAAGGAATACTACGACCGTGTATTCCTTCGGCTGGAGCGGATGCGCCCGGGCGAAAAGCTGGTCGTCTGGCAGGAAGTAGTCCCCGATAACTATGACTTATTTTTGCACTGCGCCTATACAGCCATCTGTGAGCTGCAGAGCTATGGCATCAACAGCTACTACTTCGACGAGCAGGCGACCGTGATTACCCGACAATGACGCAGGAAATACCTGCTAACGATATACAACTATGATTGACGAAAGAGTTATCGAACAAATCCTCGACCGTGCCGACATCGTAGACGTCATCGGCGGTTACGTCGAACTGAAAAAGAAAGGGGCGAACTATGCTGCCTGCTGTCCATTACACAAAGAGAAAACCCCCAGCTTCATGGTGAACCCCGCACGCGGAACCTGGCACTGCTTCGGGTGCGGAAAGGGTGGTAACGTCATCGGCTTCCTGATGGATCATGACACACTGACCTACCCAGAGGCTGTCCGGGCACTTGGCAAGCGATACGGAATCGAGGTGGAGGAGACCAAGCTGACTCCCGAACAGGAGCAGCAGCGCATGAAGCGTGACAGCATGTACGTTATCAACCAGCGGTGCGCCGAATACTTCCGGGCGAACTTACTTGATCCGGCCAACAAAGTGGCCGCCGACTATGTCAAAGGCCGATGGGGAGAGACTTATGCAGAGGAGATGGGAATCGGATATGCGTCGGGCTGCTGGGATTCGCTGTTGAAATTCGCCCAAGCATCCGGCTTGTCCGTCGAGCTGATGAAGGAGATGGGCTTGCTGAAGGAGCGTGAGAAAGGCGGGCTATACGACTTCTACCGCAACCGTATCATGATACCCATCCGCGACCGTTTCCGGCGAGTCATCGGATTCACAGCCCGCGACATGGGTGGGGCGAAAGACACGGCCAAATACCTGAATTCCATCGAGAGCGATGTCTATCATAAGAAGGACAGCATCTTCGGCATCGACCTCGCCATCCGCCAGGCGGCCAAGGAGTCGAAGTTCTATCTTGTGGAGGGCGGACCTGACGTGATGCAGCTGCAGCGAATCCGCGTAAACAACACCATCGCACCGCTGGGAGGTGACTGGACAGAGCCCCAATTGGAGCAGCTTAAGAAATATGCCACGAAGGTCTGCTTCCTGCCAGACGCCGACCCGCCTAAGACCGACAAAGGTGAGAAGCTGGGTGCCGGTACCCGCAATGTGATGCGAAACGGATTGCTGGCCATGAAGGCGGGATTCGGCGTCACCGTGAAAGAAATACCCCTGGGCGAAGCGCAGAGCAAGAACGACCCTGACAGCTACTGCACCAGCATACAGAAGTTCCAAGAGCTGGAGGAAGTGGACTTCATCCCATGGTATGCCAGATACCTGTTTGCCGACGTGAACACAACCGAAGACCGAAGCAACGCCATCAACACCATCTGCGACATGGTGGCGATGGTGAAAGATGAAGTCAAGGAATCCATGTACATGAAGCAGCTTCAGGAGTTCTATCCCGACAAGAACCTGTGGACAAAAGCCCTGAACCGCGCCAAGAAGCTGGAAAAAGCAAAGCAGGTCATCAATGAAAGTAAGAAGATTGACCGTGACCTCTATCAGAAGTACGGATTCTACGAAGAATACGATGCTTACTTCGCCTTGGCCGGAGATAGTGGCAAGGCGGTGCAATGGAGCAACTTCACCATGATGCCGATGTTTCACATCAAGGACTCACTCCTGCCCAAACGACTTTATAAGATAAGAAACCAGAACAAGCAGGAGGAAATCATCGAGATGAAGCAGGAGGACCTGGTATCCCTATCAAAATTCAAAATCAAGGTGGAGGGCATCGGAAACTTCATCTGGCTGGCCACAGAGAAAGAACTGACCAAGCTGAAGATGTTCCTATACGAGCAGACCGAGACAGCTATCGAAGTGACACAACTGGGCTGGCAGCGTCAGGGCTTCTTCGCCTTTGGCAATGGAGCCTTCGACACCGAATGGCATCCAGCCGATGAGTACGGCATCGTTCGGCTGAAGGCTGGGAACTTCTACCTGCCCGGCTGCAGCACCATCTATCGCGATGACGTGAAGCTCTTCCAGTTCGAACGGAAGTTCATTCACACCACCTATAACAATGTCAGCCTGCGGGAGTACAGCGACAAGCTGGTGCAGGTGTTCGGCGACAACGCCAAGGTAGGCATCTGCTTCCTGCTGGCCTCGCTGTTCCGCGACATCATCGTCGGCCAGACCAAGAGCTTCCCCATCCTGAACCTTTTCGGTCCGAAGGGCAGTGGCAAGTCGGAGCTTGGCCACAGCCTGATGTCGTTCTTCATCATCAAGAACACCCCGCCAAACATTCAGAACGCCACCATCGCCGCCTTGGGCGATGCCGTGGCCCAATGCGCAAACGCCCTGGTACACATTGACGAGTACAAGAACAGCATCGACCTGGATAAGCGCGAGTTCCTGAAGGGCTTGTGGGACGGCACCGGACGCAGCCGCATGAACATGGATCGGGACAAGAAACGTGAGATAACCAGCGTAGACTGCGGTGTTATCCTATCCGGTCAAGAAATGCCAACAATCGATATTGCTTTGTTCTCCCGTCTGATCTATCTGACTTTCACCAAAACAGAGTTCTCTACGGCTGAAAAACAGGCATTTGACCAGTGCAAGGCCATGCGTGACCTTGGCCTTTCGCACCTTACGCTCCAGCTGCTTCGGCATCGGTCAAAAATGGAGACAGATTTCTCGGCCAACTACCGTCAGTGCATGAATGATCTGAACGACCGGCTGAAGGGTGAGACCATCGAGGACCGCATACAGCGAAATTGGGTGATACCCTTGGCTGCGTTCCGCACGCTGGAGGCGGTGCTCGATGTGCCGTTCACCTACCGTGAACTGCTCGATATATGTGTGGCCGGCATCATCCGTCAGAACCGGGAGTGCAAAAGCAACAACGAGCTGGCTAACTTCTGGAATGTGGTCAGCTACCTACAGCAGGATGGCGAGATATTCCTGGAGTCCGACTTCCGCATTGACTACCTCGACCGGCTGAAGACCAACAAGGTCAAAGACCTGGTATTCCAACGTCCGAAGCCTATCCTGCGAATGCGCACCGACCGCATCTTCATGCTTTACAAGAAGTTCTCCAAGCAGGTGGGGGACTCCGCCCTGCCGACTGAATCCCTCAGTTTCTACCTCGAGAACAGCAAAGAATACTTAGGCGTGCAGAACTCCGTGCGCTTCAAGAACATCCTGAAGGGTGTTGAAGTGACGAAGGAGTATGAAGCAGGTGGGCAAAAAGTATATCGTAAAACCAGTATGACCAAACAGGCCCTCTGCTTCGACTACTCGGAGCTGATGGCCAACTACGGTATCAACCTCAATGTTGACACGGGGGTGTCGATTGAGGATGCCCCAGGGGGCAGTGACGAAGGCCCCTATAAATTCTAATTCGTCTGCATAGTTGTATCAGCCCTGGCCTGTGAAGGTCGGGGCTTTTTTTGTGCCTGTTCGGGGTGTGTTTGGATTCTCTGACGGGGCAAAAAATGCTTCTACACTTTCTACACTTTCTACAACGTTATAAATCAGTAAGATAACATTAAAATTCACCTTCTACAAGTTTCTACAAATTTCTACAAAATGCCACTTTTCTTCATTTCTTCTACAAAACCACACTTTGTAGACGGTTTTTCGGCAGTTTTTTTGTGGTAGTTAATCACTTAATATGCTGATTTACAAACATAAAACTGTTTTGTAGAAAGTGTAGAAGGTGTAGAAGGGAAAATATGTGTGTAGAAATATAGTGTTAGGTGATTGATATATTGTTCATAATTTGTATTTTTGTATGAAAACCAGCAACTTACAAGATGAGACCAACTGTTACCATTGAATTGCAACCCTATCTTCACGATTTCCTCTACCATGAGTTCGGATGTCCGCGATCAGACGAAGCTGTTGTCATCAAGGCTTCGAATGACATGGGCCGGTTCATCCAGTCGATGATAACCGTGATTGATAGACCACCCAAACAGGCCATTAAGGAGAATCCAATAACATTAGCACTCCCTGTGCAGGAGTGGAATCACTTCCTTTTTCGTGATAACTTTATCTACATCCCGGAGTGGAAGCAGCGAATGATCCAGAATTATGTCGAAGCCTCCTTCAGGCTTCGGATCCGTGAATATTTCATGGCGGGGTATGCCAAAGGGTACAAACAAGACCGTATCATTCGAGCCTTCCTGATGGCTTACAATATCAAGAATAATGTGACAAACTACGACCAGGTGAAAAAGTACGATTATCGGAATCGGCAGAAGGCTATAAAAGAGGTCAAAAGAGATATTCAAAATGTGCTAAAGTCTTAATATTTTTTAGCAGATTAATTTGTAAGCAAAAACAAGAACCCCCATTCAATTTTACTTAAACCAGCAGCAAAAATGAGTAATCATACCAAGAGAAATCAGATATGCGGATTGAAGTTTATTCCGCTGGCTGAAGCCGAGATTTTCAATCTTCCTGGAAGTGACTCAATAAATGTTAGCGGAGCCCTGACAGAAATCCCCATTGCCTCCGGTGAATTTACCGAAGAGCAGACTGATGGTTCTCCTGCAAAACAGACCTTATCTGCGAATGTTACAGATACCGGACAGGACACGAGTTCCAATTTACGTCAATTATTCAGTCAAGAGGGTATCTTAGTCATCCATCTGACTTCTGGAGAACAAAAAGTCGTCGGTACCGATGAATTTCCGGTACTCGTTACCATGACCCAATCTGGATCTCCAGCAGCTTACCAACTTACTTTTGACCGAGAAAGCCCTGAACCTGCTAAATTTTTGCAGTCCTTTTGACGAGAAAATGCCATTGTAATTTTGTATCGGTTTTCAATAGGTACTTTTACAATGGCATTTTCATCTTTATATAGCGCGGTTTGTCGGGGCAAATGGTTTCTCCGCTTCCAGGACGTTGACGCCAACATCCCGTTGGTCGAAAAACTGCTGGAGCGGAGCATGTCCGCCGAAGACAGCAGCACACTCTCCGAGTGCAAACCGCTTGCCTATACTTATTATCACAAGGGAGCGAAGTCTAAGAGCGGAAACCGCTTTGCAGATGTTCCCAAAGGAAGCTCCGCCATCATACCCGTTCACGGCACCTTACTTAAATATGGTACCATGTGCAGTTATGGCACCACGGAATATGCGGATATGGTGCGCGAAGCTGTCGATTCCAACAATATTTCATCCGTCATTCTTGACATCGACTCCGGAGGTGGTAGCGTGGATGCGATCGCACCAATGCTTGATGCCATCAGTTATGCCCGTACATCCGGCAAATCTGTGGTGGCATATTGCGACCTGTGCGCTTCCGCAGCCTACTACATCGCATGCTATTGCGACGAAATCATCGCATCCAACGAAGTTTCTTCCGAGTTCGGCAGTATCGGCGTGATGATGAGTTTCATGGATTATGCCAAGTATTATGAAAATGCTGGTGTCAAACTGCATACGGTTTACAGCAACTTGTCTGACTACAAGAACCTTCCATTCGAAATGGCGAAGAAGGGCGAGTACGACAAAATACGGGATGAAGAGCTGGATCCTTTGGCCAAAGACTTCCAAGAAGCCGTCAAGTCGCATCGGACCAACCTGAAGGTTGACACCGAGGGCATCCTTCGTGGGCGTATGTTCTACGCCCGCCGTGCTGTTGAGGTCGGTCTGGCTGATTCCGTGGGTTCACTGGCCTTTGCGGTACAACGAGCCGAACAAATCAATACGCAAGCGATAGTTAACGAATATATTCACTCTAAATCGTAAAGTTATGTTTAGCAAAGTGTTAGGTGTGGTACTTTCGTTTCTGGGAATTTCCGCTTTCGCCAAAGACGAAAATGGAAAATCCATTCTGCTCGACGTTCAGCGCGAGCAGTTGAAACAAAAGTATGGTGAGCTGTTCTTGCAGAGCTTTGAGAAAGAGCTGCAGGAATTTGAGAAAGACGGTGCATCCGCCGAGTCAGCGGTTACACCGGAAGTGGTGGCTTCGCTCGAATCCGAGCGTGACGAATACGCAAGGCTGTTGGCCGAATCTCGGGCAAGATTGAAGAAGCTGGAAGAAGAGAAGGTTCAGTTTGAAGCTGCAATCAAGGAGAAGGATGCCCAAATCGAAAAGATGGGTAAAACAGAAGAACCTGCCGACGGCCAGGCCGTACAGGCACAAAACGGTGGTAAAATGCCTAAGTTCAAACCGGACATGTCACTGATGCACAACCAGTATCTGGAGGCTGCTTTCAAAGGTGCTGCTTATAGTGGCAATGATACCATTGACACGGAAGAACTGCAGCAGGAATTCGGCAAGTATGTAGCTGCCGAGCGTTTGCAGATTATGATGGACTTGCTGGGTAAAACAGAGTCCATTCAGTACATGTCCACCATCGTGACTGACAAAACCGAAGTACGCGCTGTGCAGTCGGACATTGACTCCGTGCTTCAGGCATTCGTACCGAAGTGGACACCGAAAGGCAAGAGCAAATTCACGCCACTTGTAATCAAGAACTACAAGTGTAAGATTAACGTGTCTATCACTCCATCCGATATCATGGAGGATATTCTCGGATATCTCTATGACGAAAACCTTGACCCGAAGGATATGCCGGTAGTGAGGTACATTATCTACCAGCTTATCATCCCGAAGTTGGACGAAGAGCGCGAAATAGCCCTGGCCGTCGGTGAGTACAAGGAGAACACTGCTACCAACGATGGCGATCCTGCCGGAAATGCCAACGAAACAATGGATGGTTATGTTACTCAGTTGAAAGCGCTCAAGGAGGCCAGCAATGACAAAGTGACCTGGTTGCTCGATGGTGAGAAGTTGTCCGATGAAACATTGTTGGCCCAGATCGACAAGGCGGTTGATCAGGTGAAGCCTCTGTATAAAAAGAAAACAATGTTCATCCATGCCGACCCGGACATTGTGACCCGTTACAGCAAGGCGTATCGCGAAAAGTACCCGTGGCTGAAAAACGAAGACGGTGAGAAAGTCAAAGTTGACTTCTCGAGGTTTACCTTTGCTCCGCTCGAAGGCATGCGCGGTACCGGTGTGTTCTTCATCACGCCCAAAGAGAACTTCAAGCATTTGAAGAGCAAGAATCCACAGCAGACCAAAATCCGCATGGAGACCTATCACTACGACGTGCATGTCATGGCCGAGTGGTGGGAAGGTACTGGATTCTGGTTGGCCGAAGCTATCTTTGCTTACATTCCTCCCACGGACGAAGAAGCTGAATCAAGTCAGGGAGGTGGTGTTTAATCGTAACGAATAGGAGATTGAATTATGGCTGAAGCATATAGCATGATATCAGTACCCCGCAAAAATAACAATGCGGGGCGCGCATCCGGCAAAAAGTCCTACATCATCATCTTCCGTTGGGATGATGTCAAGACTTTTACCAAGGATGATAAAGGTGTGAAGGTGACCGCCTTCGAGTTCCAGGAAGGAAAGAAGCCGGTTGCTGTGTACGCTACGGACAGCACCATCAACATCTACCATACGGCAGAAGGCGATGATGACGCCCGTGGCTTCATTCATCACGTGGACTTCGACCATCCGGGATCGGAAGTCGAATGGGATGAGTTCGTCAACAACAACGTGAACGAGAATCTGGGTGCCATCGTGATTAATTGTTCGGGCGATGATTGCAAGATTGCCGGTACTCCTTGCACACCGCTCAAGATGTCGACCGCCGAAGGTCAGGACAACAACGAGGCCAACAAGACTACCGTCAACCTGGCAAGCTCGTTGCGAGGTGACACCCTTGGCCGCATAGCCAAGTCACTGATACCGGCGACCGACAACGAAGAAATCAATGCCATCCTTGGATTGCCTCCTGCGGCAGAATCCAGTCAGGGTGGAGGAGTCTGAATCTTTTTAGTGGTTTGATAGATATCCGATCGGAGGGGCGCAGCCGCAAGGTTGCGCCTTTTTTGTCCTTTTCCGGGTTGCAATTGCAAATTACCTTTGCCGTGTAACAAAAAACAAATCGTATGAAAGAAGAAAAACAAGAAAGTCGTGTCGCCACAGAAGAGCTGGCCGGCCAAATCGTAGAGAGTACAGCTGAAGCTGCACCGGTGATACCAATGACAGTGAATCACACATCAGTCGTCATTCCCTACTGCAAGGAATTTGCACAGGGCAAGGAGTTGCTTTATGCCCTGCGTTCCTGGGATAAGAACTGCTGTTTCCCTGCCGACTTCGTTGTGATCGGCGACAAGGAAGACTGGTTTTCCGACGAAATCCACTTCATCGAATGCCCGCGCGTGTCCGACAATCCGTCGGTGGATACCTATCACAAACTGAAGGTTGCATTGGAGAGTGACTTGGTGACCGATGACTTCATTTGGACAAACGACGACATCTATGTGCTGCAGCCCATAGACCTTTCGCACATCCAGCTCCCCAAAGTTCTCGGTCCATTGGATACGTCCAAATACAAGGGATTTTACCGTGAAAACATGCAGCGTACCATCGACTGCCTGAAACAACTGGGGGCTGCCTGCCAGAACTACGGCACGCACACGCCGGTCATGTTCAATAAGGCGTCATGGTTGGGGCTGATTGCGAAGTTGGACGAACAGATAACGCAGGGCATGTTATACACATCCATCTACTTCAACCTGCAACAGCCACAAGTGACGGCTGTCACGCTGGACTGGAGAAAAGACCCTTTCCTGCTGCCTGTGGTTTCTCAGAACCCAAGCACCGAGGTCGTGAAGTCGCTTCTTCCAAAGATGTTCCTGAACAATGCCCGTTCCGGCTATTCGCCGTGGCTGGAGTCATTCCTGGATAAAGAGTTTCCGGCAAAATGCCTGTTCGAGCAGTGAAGAACTTCCTCCGTGCCGTCATTCAATGAAGAAGACACGGAGGGACCGTCCTTCCGCGAAGAGTTCCCCTTTCTGAATGAACCGGACTGCCCCATGGAGCTGGAGGCACTTGCCTCCCGCAAGTTCAACCGCTATCATGCTTATGTGCGGTTACATCACGAGCTGAAGGACTGCACTTCCTTGGAGCAGTGTGCCGATGTGAGTCGCCAGCTTATAGACAACTACCTGGACAACCGTATGATCTGGGATGAACTGAACTGGTACAAACATCATCACACCCTGCTTGGCAAACATCCGGCCTTTGCCGAGTTCAACCGCCGCAAGGAGCTGCTGACGTTACCCATCAAAGAACTGCTGCAGCGCAAGCGGCAGGTGGAGATGAACATCTGGCGGGTGAAGTCGGAGATGAAGAAGGGCGACAAACCTCACCTCGACGCTACACGCCGGGAGAGGCTGGCCGGGTATGAACGTGAACTGGAGGATATCAACCGATTGCTGGAATGAGCTACTATTTTTCACTCGATGATCTCCGCCGGGAGATGGCCGACTCACACCTGTATTCGCGCAGGTTCGAAGAGATGCTGACCTTCAAGCTGAACAACCTGAAGGAACTCTGTGGTCGACTGCCAGGGCCCCGTGAAGCCTTCTTCATCGAAACAAAGAAGAGCTTCACGGCCTTCACGTTCATTGTATATCTCATCAAGCATGCCGGCCGTGTCCGCCATCTCTACATTGCCACCTATTCAACCAACGAACGCATCCTGAATGCCTTGCTTCGTTGGCGCGAAAGAGGTTTGATAGACAGCATCCATCTGCATGTATCCGAAACGCTCCAGTTCCGTATGCCGAAGATCTTCGCCCGGTTGGTCGAGCTCCATCACGCCGGTGTACTCACGCTGTCGTATTCCTGGAGTCACAAGAAAATTACCTGCCTCGACACCGAAGCGGGATTCTTCGTGGTAGAAGGTTCCGGAAATTATGGGGAGAATGCGATGGAAGAACAATATGTTTTCTTACAAGACCGTAACGTATATGAGTTTCACAGCAGACGAATTGGTTAAGTGGCGGGATGCTCCCGCCTGGTTCGACCGTATCGACATCGACGAATACGAGAGACTTGCCGGAATCGGCTACCGACCCGAACAGATAGCCATGTACTACAACATACCGGCTGAAGATTTCTTGTGGTACTTCAACCTGGTAGGAAGCCCGCTGAAGTACCACTACGACCGTGGCCAGCTCCTGCAGTCAGCCAAAGAGGGCCTGTCCATGTCTACTGCGGCACAGACAGGCGAGAATGTCACCCAGGCGCAGCGCTTCGACAAGTTCCGCAAGGCTGCAGGTTACAAGAACTCGATTAACAAGATTTTTTTTGATGATATCGGATAATGGGAATGTTTGACCAATCTCACTTTGACGTCCTTCAGGATTACATCGCTTCAGGCTGTACGATGGAGCTGACGGACGAAGAACTGAACTACTACAATGCGCTTTATGCCTTGGTGGGCATCAACCGGAAGTATGGCAAGAACAATGCCATCGCCTTCCTCATGCACGAACCGTTCAATATGGACCGGATGCGTGCCCGCCGCATGTACACCGAGGCCTTGAATCTGTTCTTCCTCAACGATGCGGTTGAAAACGATGCTCACCGCAACATCATCTTCGACAACCTCCAGAAGGCTGCCCTGGCCGTGCTTCAAAATGCCACGTGCGCCAAGGACATGGAGGTCTACGGCAACCTGCTCACACAGGCCGCCAAGATTAAGCAGCTTGACAAGCCCGACCCGGTCAAGCCAAAGGAGATTACTGAGAAGCCCATCAAGGTCTACGACCTCGACCCGACGGCGGTGGGATTGCCTATCGTAAGCCGCCATGTTCTAGGCCGTCAGATTGACTCCATGGACCTTCCCGAACGTGAGAAAAACCGCCTGCGCCGCGATGCTAACATTGTAGATATCGATATAGAAGAGATGCTTGATGACACGGAAGAAAAAACTAAAGACTACGAATGACGTCGAGGTGCGCTACTCCAACTGGATGGCGCAGCTCATCACCCTCATGATGCCTTGGTCGCTCTACTGGGTAGCCGGTCGTGCCAGCGCCAAGACGGTACAGGTACTCTCCGAGCGTGTGCAGGAAGTGGTTCACGACTGCCCGGGCGCTCCCTTTGCGTGGGTGGCCGACACGTACAGCGACCTGCGCAAGAACATCATCCCCTCGCTCATCGACGGCCTTTCCATGCTGGGCTGGCAGATGGGCGTACATTATGTAATCGACCAGGAACCGCCGCAAGCTTGGCGCGACCGCATGTACAACGTCAATACCAAATGGACGGACACCATGACTTTCTTCACCGGCTTCAATTTTACCTTCATTTCGCTGGACAGGGCTTCCATCGGTGCCGGTCGCTCGTATGTCGGCGTTTTCGGCGACGAGGTAAAGTACTTCCCGGAGGAGAAATTCACCAACCTCCTGAAGGCCGTCCGTGGCTTTCGTGTGAAATATGGCAATAGCGTTTGGTACCGAAGCCGCACGCTCACCACCGACATGCCGAACCCTAATCACCTGGGCGAATACGACTGGATTCTCAAGCTCGCCAAGCAGAACGACAAAAAACGCATCCTGCTACTCATGCAGGTCAGCTTCGTTTATAACGATACACGCCGCGAATACGTCGCCCGCCTGCAGCAGTACGAAGAACTGGCCGAGCAGGCCCGCACGGACGCATCCCTGCGCACCAGGCTGCCAGAAGTGCGCCGTACCATGGAATTGGCCAAGCGCACCATGGAGCGGTGGGAGAAACGATGGATTGCAGCCCGCCGGAGCGTATCGTTCTTCTTTATATCCTCCAGCTACGTCAATGCTGACGTCCTGGGCGAAGACTGGTTTGCGGGCGAACTCGACGAAGGTCTCGAGGGGCTTGCCTGCAACGTGCTGTCCATAATCCCCAAGCTCGAGGCTACCGAAATGTTTTACTGCAACCTCACCCTGAAGAACTTCTATGCCGACGGCTTCCTCAACGAAGTTATCGAACGCCACCCCATCGGGTGGGAACAGGACTGCACCGTTCTGCGCTATCTCGATACCAGCCGCCCCATCGAGGCGGGCATGGATGCCGGAAACATGCTCTCCATGGTCTTCCTGCAGCAGACCGGGCATGTGGTTCGCGTGCTCAAAGAACTTTATACGCTTCCACCACAGAGCGCAAGAGAACTGGCCGACAAGTTCATTGCCTACTTTCGTCCGCACAAGCGTAAGATCCTGAAGCTATACTACGACCGATCCATGAACAATTACAAACGGGTGAACCAAGACATGGCCACCACTATCAAGAAATACATCGAGTTCGATGCAGAGGGACGCCGTACCGGCTGGCAGGTGCAGCTCATGTCGTTGGGGCAGGGCAATATCAGTAGCAACCTCGAGTACCGCTTCTTCATGGACTTGCTGGCCGGCAACCTGGAGCGCCAGCTGTTCGTGCTGCTCATCGACCAGTACAACTGCCCCAACCTCAAGAGCGAGATGGAGGTGACCCGTACCAAGGTCAAGGTAAACCAGTCCGACCAGTCGAAGATGGTGGTAAAAGAGAAGACGGGCGACAAGCTGCCAACCGCCCGCCTGCCCAAGGAGAGTACCAACCTGACCGATGCCCTGAAGTATGCCATCCTGCGCAAAGATACCATACGTGCATGGCAGAGGGGGCACAACATATCCGCCTCTTCCTTCATCTGATACTTTTTGTTATGTGTTGTGGTAGGCCCTGCCGTCCGTGAGGATAGCAGGGCTTTTTCATGGACTGCGTGCGGGATGGTGGGATTTGTATGTAAGGATGTTTTATCACATTTCCGACCCTTCTCGCCCCTGCAATCGCAAATGGAGGGCGGCGCGGCACGGGCAGAAACGTCTTTCCCTCCTCCCGCAGTGGCGGTCGGAGGGGGTGTTGTATCTAATTTTCAGAGGATTGGATAATTCCTATTTTGAGTGTATAGCAGATAATGCACATTTATCACTTGTTTTCGTCCCGATAAAGGATGTTTAATACAGGTTTATACAGGGAAATACATGGGATGATGCACGAAAAGACTTCATGGGGCAACAGCGTCCTACTTTTGTCGTGTCCGGTTCGCGAACGGTACAAAGTGTATCATTTTGTCAAATTTTAAATGGAAAACTATTATGGTAAATTATTCTTTAGCTTACATGAACAGCCAGCCCGGTAATCCCGACGGAAAGAAGAAGTACTACGCCAAAGCACAGGCCAGCGGTACGGTGACGATGGACGAAATGGCCGAAGAGATAGCCTACGCCACTTCTTTGACCGACGGCGATGTGCTCAACGTGACAAGGGCCCTTATCCGCCAACTCAACAAGAACCTGGCTGCCGGAAAGATTGTCAAGATGGAAAACTTCGGAAGTTTCCAGCTTCAGCTCCAGAGCGAGGGAACGGAAACGGAAAAAGCATTCACGTCGGCCAATATTCTGGGTGCCCGCATCCAGTTCCGCCCTGGCAACACCATCAAGGCGGCTACCCGAACGGGCGATGGCGGGCTGACGTTCAAGCGGGTAGCCAAGCTGGGCGATGCTCCGTTAGACGAAGATACTACGCCAGGCGGTGACGATGGCGAACAGGATCAAAGTCCGCTTTAAATCTGCGGGACTACTTAGGGGTAGTCTTTGATTTACTTAGGGGTAGTCTGTCGGGTACCAGGTAGTAGCCCGCAGACTACCTATAAGAAGTCGGGCTTCCTCCAATGACCTTTTTTAACAAGATGACAGTTCCTAATTTTACACCAAAAACTATAAGACACACGTATGCCGAAAATCAAAGCAATTTATATGAGTGAATTGGCGCAGCGGTATTTTCCCCGGTCAACGCCCCGCAGTGCCATGTCGCAGCTTCACCGCTGGATCAATTTAAATACTGATTTGAAACAACGGCTAAAGGATCTGCATTTCGCTCCGCGTCAGCGGGCGCTGACCCCACTCCAGCACGAGGCTATCCTTTTCTATTTGGGAGAGCCGGGCGAGTAAGTCTATCCTATCCTATGAAAGCGGAACCCTACACAGGGCTCCGCTTTTTTATTTATAATCGCCGCTTGTTGTGTTAAATTATAGTTAATTATTTTATAACTATTTGATTATCAAATGATTACAGATATATTTGCCCGCGAAAACGAAAATCAACCGCTAAAATTATTGGATTATGGAAGAAAAAACGATTATCAGAGTGAACGGTGTGGACATCGTGGCCACGAGTGACGGACTTATTCCCATCCGCCCGATATGCGATGCGCTGGGAATTTCCTATGAAAGGCAATATCGTAAAGTTAACGAAAGTGAAGATTTGGGGTCAGTTGTTGCCCTCAGGGCAACAACTGGAGCCGACGGAAAGCAGTACGAAATGGTATGCCTGCCGATAGAATTCATCTACGGATGGCTGTTCACCATCAACCCGGACAACGTGAAAGAGGAAGCACGCGAGAAGGTGCGCCGCTACCGCATGGAGTGCTACCACGCCCTCTACCTCTACTTCCACCGCCCCATGGAACGGATGGACGAGCAGAACCGCCTGGAGCGCGAGTCGCTGCACATCATCGACCGGGCCACGGCGCAGATTGACGAACTGAAGAAGCTGGTGGCGGGCGAACGCCGCAAGCTGGAGAAGCTCCGCGAGGAACGGCTGAAGAACGAACCGCAGCTGTTCGACTAAAGAACAAAGCTCAGTTGCGTGTATGATACACGCAACTGAACACACCAACCATTCCCCTCAGGGTAACGGTTGACATACATCCAGTTATCCCCCCTCAGAGGGACAACTTACGAGACATCCTGGGAACTCCTTCACGGGCGGGAACAAAAAACTCCCGCCTATTTTATTTCAGAATTTCCAATATTCCTGAGCCAGGCGGTCGGATATAAGTTTAATTTTCATGGAGACTGAATCCGATGCGGATGGGTTTTTCATGGAGTTCCTTGATCATGAAGCTGGCGTCGTCGCCGAAAGCCTTCAGTCCTTCCTTCAGGGCATCAAAGTCGTTGAGCCACACGTCGAGGATGGTATCTCCCTTGATAACAACGAACCCTCCGAGAGGGTGTTCACGGCGCAGGCGGTCGAGGTTCTTGTAATAGGTTTCCAGTTCTTTTTCAAACATAACACAAAGTTTTTGGCTAAAGGTGGCTGATTGAAATTACGGTAGCTGCTGTAGCAGCTCTTGCAGCTGTTGCTTCATGCTGATTACCGAGCAGGACAGAATGATGACAGCAGCCGACAGCAGGATGATGACAAGGGTATGTGCCCATTGGGCAACTGGTTTTGAAAGGATGCTCATGTATTCTCTATTTTTCTCCCACAAAATTAAGCATTCTCCCTTGTAATTCCAAAAGCTATCCCTATCTTTGCTATTGCCAAAACAAAAACGCTTAACATGAACCCCTTACCTCAGTGTAACCCGTAACCAGTCGGGTTCAGGTGTTTCAATCGTTCACCTGTTGGCGCGCTGTAGTGAGGGGTTCGCCATTTGTATATGTATGGAGCTTAAAGAGTTTGTCAAGACGGCAATCAAGGATATTTCAAATGCTGTCAGTGAACTAAACGAGGAGATGTCTTCAACGGGGTTGTTGGTTAATCCGATACCTGACAATCATCAAGATGGTATGGTATATTCGTCAGACGGTCGATGGCTTCAAAAAATAGAATTCAATGTTTCGGTAACCACGTCTGAGACAACGGAAGGCGGTGGTAATTTGAAATTATATGTAGCTAAAGCTGATGTGAATAAAAGGATAAGCGACGAATTTGTCAACTCACTTAAATTCCATATTACGGTTGCTCTGCCCACAGTTAATGGCTGACGAATAGTCGTTTATTTCCCCTTTCGTCAGATAGAGATAAATGTATTCTGACAATCGCATAGGATTCAGTTTTTTACGGCTGGTGTAATTGTACCAGCTTAATATCTCTACGGCTTTTTCAAAACAAAACCTGCGAAGGTCTATATCAGTATTGTTCATAAGGCAAGAATTTTATTTTCACAAAATTACACCATTCCCCTTGTAATTCCAAATATTATCACTATGTTTGCAGTGCCAAATTAACACAGCTATTGCTGTCCGACGGGTATCCGGTTAGATGCTCAATACGAAATTGGGCTTTTTTTATGTCCATAGATTATCACCCGTAGCGTAGGGGGTGATGTTCATATACGAAACTTACGGCTGTCTTTTCCCACAAGTATTCCCGTTAGGACAATACTGTGTTAGTTTGGCGACTTTCGGGAAACAGGCAGCCGTTCGTGTATGCGTAAACTTGCCTGTAACAGCCAAACTAACACAGTATATGAAAAAAGAAAATTCCATCCAATTTGCCACGGTGCAGATGGTCATCGACGGCAAGGAGAGCAAGCACAGCGTGAAGTACATTTCGCTGGAACGGTTGAGCCAAAGCGTGTTCGACCTCGTACTGGGCAAGCACTGCGAGCCCGACAACATCATCCTGACCCTGGCCGACGGGCGCAGCTACCGCTGGTGCTACGACATGGCCCACTATTGTTTCGCCAAAGGCCGCGTGAGTGTAGAGGATTTCGTGAAATTCCAGTTTGTAGAGGAGGAACGGGTATGAAAAAAGAACTGACCCTCGGCACGCCCGCCGTGCCTGCTCACCTCACGAATAAGGTGAGCAAAATCCGTGAACAACTCAACAAGGAACTTCCCGCAGACTGCCAAATCAAGACCGCCCGAGATGCCTGGTATGTGGGTGCCATCGGCGCACTGGCCGTGACGTTCTTCTTCCCTCCCGCCGTACTGGCGCTGGCGTATTGTGTCATCAAAGCGAAGAAGGGAGGCCGGAGATGAGAATGGTAAACAACGACAAAATCTTCATCACCAAGTGTGTGGAGACCGGAGACAAGGGCTATATAGATGTGCGCTATTCTGTGAGTCACGAGGATTGCGAGTGTGTAATGAACGATCTGACGTATGAACAGCTGAAGGAATTGTCGGACTACCTTCACGAGTTCATGAAGAACGAGAAAGGAGGTGCCCATGAATAACGCATCCCTTCGCTACGACCTGGAGAACATCGACAACCTCCGTTACCTTCTTTGCCTGGCGCGCGAGTTCTTCAGCGAAACAGGCATGATTCCCGCAGAACTGGAGTACCACGGTGTGCGGTTATCCTACAACAGCATCGAGGCGAACTCCGTTATCAAAGGTGCCCTCGACGAACAGACATACATCGAGCGGAATAAGCTCTGAATGTCGCAAACTTTTTTTATACATTTTGATAGCCCTGTCTGTCCGTGAGGACAGATGGGGTTTTATATTTAAATAGTATTAAAACTAATACTATTTTCGGGCAAAACTTGTGTATTAGTATTAGTTTTAATACCTTTGCAGTGTTCCAAAACAATCGATTTATGAAAGTATTGAAAGTTAGGGAGGTTGTCAAGCTCCTCGAAAAAGACGGGTGGGTGTTGTCATACTGGCGTGGTGACCACCGCCAGTTCAAGCACCCCGACAAGCCCGGCAAGGTGACTGTGAGAGGGAAACCGAACGAGGACATGGACCAGAACAACCTCAACAGCATTTGGAAACAGGCGGGGTGGCGATAAAGCCACCCCTTTAAAAAGATATGGCAATGGAAAAGAAGATTATCAAAGTGAATGTGGAATGGGCGGAAAAGAATTTCTGCGCTTCGGTGGACGAACAGGTGCCAGGCGCTGTCGTGGTGACCGACAAGACACTGGAAGGGCTGAAGCAGGCTGTGCGTGAAGCAGTCGAGTTCCACGTAGAAGGCATGCTGGCCGACGGCGACGAGGTGCCTGCCTGGCTGGCCGAAGGAAATTATGATTTTGAATGGGTACTGGGCGTATCTGCCCTGTTGCGCAACTGCGGACAGTTTGTTTCGCTGGCTGCCATCGCCCGGGCATCGGGCATCAACGAGCAGCAGCTGAGCCACTATGCCAACGGGCTGAAGCATCCTCGTCCTGTACAGCGCCAGCGCATCGTGGACGGGCTGCACCGCATCGGGCAGAGCCTTATTTCGGTAGAATAACGATTGTTTGACGTATTTTTCTATTTAAGCCAGACACACCTTGGAGTGCCTGGCTTTTTTATGTCCTTTTCTCCCGCGCCCGCGGGCGTTACCTTTGCGCCAAACAAAGAGTAACGACAATGATCAGCCAAGAGAGTGACGAAGTGAAATTGCTATTCATCGAAGAAGCCCTGTCGCTTCATGGTGAATGGCTGTGCGACATTCTGGTCGAAGCCATCGAAAAGAACAAGCTCCGCCGCACAGATGCGCTGCTGGACAGCATCAACTACAGCAACTTCACCGACAACGGCAATCCGGGCCTGCGCTTCTCTTTCTTCGGGTACGGTCGTGCGGTGGATATGGCAGGCTACAAACGCAACAAGCACGAAGTTGACACCATGCACGACATTTGGGGCATGAAGCGCAACAAGCTGAAGAGGACTTCGAACCGCTGGTACGCCAAGAACATGTACGCAGGTTATTACAAGCTCGTGTCGAAAATCATGTACGGACTGGGCGAGCAGGAAATCGCACGACTCAAAGGCATCCTCGAAAATCGTAAGAACGCAACTATATGAGTACAATCAAGAAGAAAATCGGAAACTATTCGTTTGTAGATACGGCGCAAGGCCAGTTCGCGCTGCACATGGACTGGAGCTCGAGCATGAGCCAGTTCTTCAACTTCCGGACGCCACACTGGGATGATAGTCCCGTCAGCGTGGCAGGTGTGCGCGTGGTTCCTTGGGGGCAGGACAACAACCTGCCAAACGGTATCCGTAACCTGCTCGAGCGCAACAACCTCGGACCGGGTATCCTCGACCGGAAAATCGGACTGCTCTACGGACAAGGGCCTGCCCTCTACCGCCTGAAGCTGGAGAACAACGAACGCACGCAAGAGTGGGTGGAGGATGATGAGATACAAGAGTGGCTGGAGTCGTGGGATTACCGCCGATACATTCGTTCGTGCCTCGTGGAATACACGCACATGAACGGCGTGTTCAACAAATACGTCATGGGGCGTGGACGCCGCATCGGGCGCCCTTGGGTGAGCCGCCTGGAATGCCTGCACAGCGCGGAGTGCCGGTTGGTGTGGCCGGAGAACGACAGCCGACACCTGGAAGACGTGACGCAGTACCTGCTGGGCGACTTCGACTCCTACCGGAGCCAGACGTTCCACCTCTTCCCGGCCTTCGACAAATGGGAGCCGACGAAGCATGCCGCCGCCGTGAAGTACCACAGCCTGCGGTCTTTCGGGCGCAACATGTACGCCCTGTCGTGCTTCTTCGGCTCCGTCCCATGGCTGGAGAACGCCAACGACCTTCCGGAGATCATCCGCCACTTGAACGAAAACATGATAGCGGCGGCCTACATGGTGCATACGCCGCAGCAATACTGGGAAGACAAACAGGCCATGCTGAAGTCCATGCATGAAGAGTGGACCGATGACCAGCTGGCAAAGGAAATGGAGAAGCTCAAGGATCAGCTGGTGAATACCATCGCAGACGTGATGGCCGGGCGTGAAAACGCCGGCAAATTCTTCACCTGTGTGGACTTCATCGACCCGAATGGAAAAGAACAGAGCTGGAAGGTGGAGCCCATCGAGATGAACATCGACAAGTATATCGAGGCTCAGGCCAAGATTTCACGCATTGCCGACAGCTCAACGACCAGCGGCTTCGGTCTTTCACCCGCCCTGGCCAACATCATCATCGACGGGAAGAGTGACAGCGGAAGCCAGATGCTCTACGCTCTGAAGATCTTCTACGGAGCCGATACACAGATAGCCGAAGACATCGTGCTGGAGGCCATCAACGACGCCATCCGCATCAACTTCCCGCAGAAGAAGGGTATCTTCCTGGGATTCTACAGAAAGGCCATCAACAAGGAGGACAATGTGAGTGCCGGCAACCGGACAACCAACAATATTTGAGAATTGAGAATTGAAAATGGATAATTGAGAATTGGGAATGAAGAGTTTTAAAGAATATATAGGCAGACGGGAGGCTGAACGTTTGGACTTCCCGGAATGCTGGGAAGAAGTGGACAGCAAAGAGTGGATTCACTTGCTGTGGCTGCGCCAGCAGCTGATGGAGCGCAAGGGCATCACCCTCGACGATATCCGGCGCGACTGGTGCGCCTTCGTCCTTCAGAACAGAGGGCTGAAGAAGAGCAAACCCGACTTCTGGCTGCTGGTGCACCAGCTGGCCGGCACGCTGGACTGGATATGGCGGACCGAACAGGAGGGTGAAAACACCTGGATCTCGCTTACCTACGACAGCACGGTCAACCTGCTGCCACAGGTGGCCGGACTTATGGGACCGGCCAGCCACGGAGCCGACCTGACGTTCGGCGAGTTCCGTGCGGCCACGGCGGCCATGAACCTCTACGACCAGTCGCACGAGGATACCGACCTGCTGGCCTTGTGCGCCGTGCTCTATCGTCCGGCCAAGAAGCAGAAAGGCGTGTTCCGGCGGGAACCGTTCGACACCGACCGCCTGCCGGTACTGATGACGCGTGCCAGCATCCTGCAGCCCTATCTGCGATGGGGCATCTATGCCTGGTTTGCCTACTTCTGCCAGTATCTCTACACAGGTACTTTCCTGATTGACGGCCAAGAGGTGTGCTTTGCACCCGTATTTGACCGTTCAAAGCGCACGGAAGGCAAGCCGGCTGAAGGGTTGGGGCTGAACAGCATCCTTTACAGCGTGGCTTCGAGCGGTGTATTCGGTACAGCTACCGACACCGACAACACGCCGCTGCTGCGAGTGATGCTGAAGCTGCTCGACGACAAGCAACAGGCAGACCGCCTGCAGGAGAGAACGAAAAAGAAATGATAACCGCTAACTATACCGATATGGAACTATTGATCAATTCGAGCGAAGAACTCCGCCAGCTGACGGGCAACTACTACGCCAACAACGATTTCTCCAAGGTGGTGGGCGACATCGAGCAGGCTACCGAGGAGCTGGCCGAACTGGTGGGCGAGAAGGTTATGGAACTGGCAGCTGCCGGAGAAAACACCGAACTGCTGAAGAAGGTGCAGCGCCCTATCGCCATCCTGGCTACCTTGCGCCTCTACCGCAAGAACGATTTGAGCCACGAAGACGACGGGCGCAAGTTCAAGGTATCGACCGACGGTACGGATAAACTGCCCTGGGAGTGGCAGCTAGACCGTGACGACGCCATGCACCTCGAGGAATACTATCGGGCAGTGGACGCGCTTATCCGCTACCTGAATAAAACCAACCTGAAAGAGTGGACAGATAGCGACACATATCTCGAGGCGCAGAAGCTGATTATCCGCAGCGGGCGGGAGCTGAACCGCTACTTCCCGACCGAGGGCAGCGAACGCCTCTACCTGATGCTGGTGCCCTTCATCCGCGAAATGCAGACACGCACTGTGAGCCGTGCTTACGGGGAGAAATGGCCGGAGCTGCTGGGGGAGAAAGGCACCGAAACCGAAGCCCACTATGCCGCCTCGATGGCCGTTGCGCTGCTGGCCATGTCCGCCGCCTTGCGCCGGTTGCCCCTCCGGCTTTTCCCGATGGGCGTAGTCCAGGGCTATCTGGCCGAGAACGGCATGAAGGGCAGTCAGGTTCCGTCGCTGGACGACGTGGCCCGAACCGCCGCATGGATGGCGGGCGACGGCGAACACTGGCTCGACGAGATGAAGCGGGCACGCGACGGCTCTGCTCCCGACTATACGTTGCTTCCTGAAAACGACCGACGTAATAAATATATGCGCCTATGAACGTGCTACAACGACCCCGAGAATACGAGTTCTGCGCCACCATGCAGGACTACATCATCGACACCGATATCACCATCCGCTTCTCTGTGCAATACGGAGGACGCACCATCCTCGACGAGGACTATGTGCCGGACGGCAACAACCAGGTGCGCATCCGCCGCCTGGGCAAGTTCTGTGCCATGGCCTTGTGGGGCGTGTGGCCGGATGGCGAGCACACCCTTCAGACCACGGCCGCAGGAACCTTTACTTTCCTGATCAACGAAGTGCAGGACGCACAGAGTTTCGTCATGTACAGCCGGATGCAAACCAACAAGGCGGGCGACCTGCCGGCGGTGCTGAGCGAAGTGAACCGCAAGGTGACTCATCCGTCCGTCACCGAATACGCCAGCGGCGACCGGCATGCGGGCGGATACATCCTGTACGGAACCGACGCGAATGGAGAAGAGAAAAACAAGGTTGTACAGGTGTCCGGCGGTGACAATGCGATGCTGACGGTTGACGTAAGCTACAGCCGGGTGTGCAGCCTGCTCGAGGTGGATGCCCTGCAGAACTACAAGGTGAATTTCAACGGCGGCACGCTGGAGTTCCTCGTGGATCCGACGCACTACGGCCAGCTGTGGCAGTTCCGCTTCAAGAATGTATATGACATGCCGGAGGTGCTGACGGCCACGGGCGGCCTGACGGTATCGGCAGCTGACGAAAGCGATACGGCGCTGATGTGGGGCGTGGAGCGCAAGTTCGGCGTCAAGGTGACCGACGAATACACGGCCAACAGCGGCGTTATCCTCCTGCAGAGCGACTACCGCCTGTGGCGTGACATGCTGCACGCCCAGGAGGTGCAGGTCAAGGCCGGCGAGAACTGGCTGCCGATAGTGATAACGAATATGAAGTATGATCGTGACTTCCGCCGCTCCAACCTGAAGACGGTGGAGTTCAGCTTCCGGCTGGCGGATGACACACAAAGTAATCTGATGGACGTATGATAGACATTGTACAATACCGTGAAATCCTGGCCGAGCTGCGGGAAAAGGTAAACCAAAAGAGTGAAGAAAAGATAGAGGGCATCGTGATGGCGGTGCGTGAGGGGCACATGGTGAAGAAGCTGAAGGACCGCACAGGCATCCAGCTATGCGCCAACTACCCGGACGCACAGATGAACGGTACCTTCGACAACCACAGCGACCGTAACAAGGTGCTGATTTTCCTGCTAGAGAAGGTGCCGAGCGGCCAGCAGACCGACGAAGCGGAGCTGCAGCACTATGCACGCATCCAGCGCATGATGCGGATATTGCGGGATGCCCTGCTGGAGAATGATGCCTTTTGCGGCGAATTGCGCTCCGGCGACGACCTGCTGACGGAATGGGAGTACGACATCTGTGGCGGATGGAATGGCTTGAGCATCGGCCTGGATATCGAAGACTTCGATTAACTTTCAATTTTCCATTTTCAATTTTCAATTAAAGAAATGACCGAATTGATTATCGACGGCACCCATGCCGTACTGCCTCAGGACTTCAGCGCTTCGGTGAAGCGGGAGAACCCGCTGTTCACCAAAAACGGCGAATACACCTACGACATCACGCTGCAACTCAGCAATCCGACCAACGCATCGCTTTACGAGCACTTGAACCGCTTGACATCCGTCACCGAGGTGCGGAGCGAGCGGTCGGCGGTGCTGATCGCAGACAACCGTGTGTACTGCAATGGTACCGAAGTCATCACCGCCTGGACGGACGACACCGTATCTATCCAGATTGCCAGCGGTAACTCCGAACTGAACTACGTCATCGGAGGCGACTTGATGATTTCATTCCTGGACATGAAGGAAACGGTGCCGGATCTGCTGACCGCCCGCACGTACATCGAAAAGCACTATCCGGAGGTGGACTACAACCTGGCTCCCGTATCCGGAGACAATGCGGACTACAACCAGTATTTCCGCCGTGAAGGTTTTTCGTACATCTCTCCGGTGGACGGGAACTTTCTGCCGCAACCCTATCTGATGGCCTACATCAATGAAGTGATACGCGCCCTCGGATATACGATGCAGGAAAACCAGCTGGAAGATACGGTTTACAAAGACCTGTACATCTGCCATGCGAACCGGACGAACAAATGGAACGAGATGCTTCCCGGATGGTCCGTGCTTGACTTCCTGACGCAGCTTGAGACCCTGTTCAACGCCGTCTTCGTGGTGGACAACCGTAAGAGAAGCGTCCGCCTGATGCTTAAACAACAGTTTTATGCGGGCACCGCCACGCAGCACGTGCTTCAGGTGAAGGATGAATACGAAGCCGAAGTGGAGGAGGATCCTGACCAAGAGGATATGGCCGACAGCAACATCTCCTACTCTTTGCCGGATGACGAGTTCTGGCGTTTTGCCCGTCTGTCGGATGCCGTGAAGGACGCGGCCGCGCATGATGTCATTCCTGCAGATTACAATCCGGTACGTGGAGACAGACTGATAACCTGGTTCGCGGACATGGCGCACCAGAAAACAGATACGCTGTACACCGACGAACTGACAGGCAGGCAGTATCTTTTCATCGGCAAGTTCGACGAGGATTCGAACAGGGGTACTGAATACATCATGGTAGACCAATTTGCAGACCTGAAACGCTCCACGGATTCACCGTCGGTCGAACTGGACATGATTCCCGCCACCTTGGAGGAAACTCAGGTGGAACTGGGCGGAGACGCAGGCATAAAAAATTATGCCATCTGGCTCCCAAGCGTTTGTGGCGGAGATGCGGATGAATCAGCGGAAGGCGATACGGAGGACAGCTCTTCTCTGGCCGATATGATCCGGAACGGGAACAGCGACTCCGAATCCAAGGAACCCGTCAGGCTGGCATTCTATAACGGGTTGTACGCGTTTACGCCCGCCGGAGGTCCTGAAGTGGAATTTCCCATCCCCTATATAGATGAATTCCGCATCTCGCCTACGGTCATGCCGGTGACCGGACGACTGTATGAGAGAACCAACACCGTAGGGGCTTCCCTTCGCCTGCAGAAGCTCGACGAGCTTTGCTACCAGGGCGCATACGACATCGACTATCGTCGGGAAATCACCATCGAGAGCTACGACCCGAATGTATATGACCCGCGCATGATCTTTGAGATTGCCAACCGGAGATATGTCTGCAAGGAGATGGAATACACACTGGACGCCCACGGACGAAAGGGCCCTTGGAAGGGTACTTTCTATCGCATCAACATCAGCGATACCGAAGCCGACGTCCGATGGATCCTGTCGGATGGCAAGTGGCGTGACGGTGGCGTATGGCTCGACAACGGGCGATGGCTCGATGAATAGACATGTCCTTTTCTCTGCATCCGGCTGCACGTACTTTTGCCCTGTCATCAATAGGTAGTAGTTATGAGTCTGAAGATAGATAGAGTGCAGCTGGAGATCATCGTTCAGCAGGATAGTGCCCGGCAGAAGATGATGGAGCTGGAGAAGGACATGAAGAATGCCTCCAGCACTTTGAACAAACTGAAGAAGCAGTTTGGCGAAAATAGTGCGGAATACAAAGCGCAGGAGCAGGTCGTAAAAAAGCTGAAGGCTGAATATGACAAGCTATTCGAAGAGATTGGCATCGGCAAACTCAGCCTGAAAGAGCTGGGCAACCGACAGCGGGAGCTGAATGCCATCCTGCGCAATCTCGACCCGAGCCTTCCGCAATGGAAGCAATACAACCAGCAGCTGAAGGAAGTCAATGCCCGCATTCGTGAACTGCGCAACGAGGCCAAGGAAACGCAATTCTCCATATCCAAGCTGGCCGACGGGTTCAACCGCTACGCCGCCATCGGCGCATCGGTCATCGCTTCACTGACCGGCGTAGCATTGACAGCTCGCAAATGTGTCGATGAATATGCGCAGATGGAGGAAGCACAGAGTCAGGTCATCAAATATACGGGCATGACGAAAGAAGAGACCGAAGCTTTGAATGAATCATTCAAGCAGATGGATACCCGCACACCGCGCGAGGAGCTGAACCGACTGGCCGGAGAGGCGGGCAAGCTGGGTATCAGCAGCCGCGACCAGGTACTGGAGTTTGTCGAAGCGGCCGACATGATCAACGTCGCACTGGGCGAAGACCTGGGAGAGGATGCCGTGAAGAATATCGGCAAGCTGTCGCAGATGTTCGGTGACGGAAGTCGCACGCTGAAAGAAGACATGCTGGCCATCGGTTCCGCCGTGAACCAGGTCGCTCAGAGTTCTTCGGCCTCCGAGCCTTACTTGGTGGAGTTCACGGCGCGCATGGGCGGAGTGTCCAAACAGGCCAACCTGGCCGTAACCGATGTCATGGGATTCGCTTCCGCCCTCGACCAGAATATGCTGCGCAGCGAGATGGCCAGCACCGCCCTGCAAAGTCTCATACTGAAGATTTATCAGGAGCCTGCCAAGTACGCTAAGCTGGCAGGCATGGACGTGCAGGAATTCGTGAACCTCGTGAATACCGATGTCAACGAAGCCCTGCTTCAGTTCTTGGGTACGCTGGGCAAGATGGGAGGCATGGCACAAATGTCACCCATCCTGAAGGAAATGAAACTTTCCGGGGCAGAAGCTGCGGGCGTTATTTCCGCACTGGCCGGCAACATAGACCAGGTTCGCCGCGAACAGGAGAATGCCAACCAGGCATTCATTGACGGTACCAGTATCATCAATGAATTCGGTGTACAGAATAACACTGTACAAGCAGGGTTGGATAAGGCAAGAAACAGTTTCCAAACAATTCGTGAGCAGCTGGGCAAACAACTATTACCAGTCATGAAATATATGCTGTCAACAGGTAAGCTGACTGTGAAGGGGCTGAAGGAAATAGTATCCATCATGGTCGATTACAAGAGCGAGATCCTCACTGCCGGTGCAGCTGTCGTTACCTACACGCTATACCTCAAGGCTGCTACCTTATGGGCCAACCGGCATACGGTGGCCACTAAAACGGCTACCGTAGCCACGACGCTATTCAACAAGGCACTGAAGATGAGTCCCTGGGGCTTGGCGTTGGCCGGAGTAGCCAGCCTGATATCCTATTTCGCAATTTTCAAAGACAAGACAGACGAGGCGACCGCCTCGCTTGGCTCGATGAACGACGAACTCGACAAGACCAAGGAGACAATGGACTTGATATCCAAGGTGAAGTTGTCCGCCGATAACTTTCAGTTCTTGACAGACCGGCAGAAGCAACAGATGAAGGCCGACGCCCAAAAAGGTATTGAAGAGCTCGATGACCTGATAACACAGGGCATGATTACGAACAAACAATGGTACGAATCGGAGAAACAGAGCCTGCTGAAGCTGGCAGGTGATAATGAAATCCTGCGGAAACTCTATATGAGCGGACTTGAGCACGATTTGCGCGAGCGAATGTCGGTCATCGCCGGATATATAGAGGAGAAAAAAGAACTGCAGAAGATTATAGGCATGGTTCCTGACAGCAATAATCAGACCAATGTCACTGTACCAACAGACCAAAAAGACGCCGAAGCCGCCCTCAAATCACATTACCAAAACGAACTGAACCTGCTCAAGGAGAAGTATCTGAATCAGCAGCTGACCGAAGAGCAATACAACAAAGCGCTGTATGATGCAGAAGTTAAGTACCTGGCCTCACGCAAACTGCTGCTCGAGCAGTACGGGCAGGACAGCAGCGAGATACAGGGACAGATTTACGACAAAATGATTGCCGAGGCCAACCGGCTGAACGAAGAAGCGAAGAAGGTCGATGCCAACCGGCAAACTGATTTACTAGGTCAGGCGGAGCTGGAGTACCAGCAGGAGCAGAGCCGCCTGAAGCAGGCTTATCTCGACGGAGACATCCGCACACAGGAGGATTATCAGGAGCGGATGCTGGAGGCTGAACGGAGCTACCTGGAGCAGCGGCGCGACATGCTGGCTGCCTTCGGGATGGATACATCGGCAGAAGACGGGCGCCTGCAGGACATGGACCTGAAAGACAAAGAGTCCGGAAGAAAACAGCAGCGCAAGAGCGGCATGGCGGCCATATCCAACACGACCGACCTCGACCAGCAGCTGGACATGCTACAGGTAATGTACGACGCGGACCTGATCAGCTACCAGGAATACCAGGACACGAAAACCCAACTGACCGAAGCGGCGGAGCAGCGGCGGAAAGAGATTACCCAAAACTCCCTCGATGTCATCGGGCAGGCGGCCTCGGCGGCCAGCCAACTGGTGCAAGCCTTGCAAGACGCTGAAATCAGCAAGATAGAACGGAAATACGACAAGCAGATAGAGGCCGCACGAAAGGCCGGTAAGGACACAACGAAGCTCGAGGAACAAAAAGAGGCGGAGACGGCAGCCGTGAAGAAAAAATATGCCGACAAACAATTCGCGGCGACCGTACTGCAGGTAATCGCCACCACGGCCAGCGCGGCCATGAACTCGTATAACTCGATGGCCGTCATCCCGATCGTCGGTCCGGCACTGGGAGCCATAGCGGCAGCGGCGGCCATCGCCTCAGGTGCCGCACAGATAGCCGTGGCCAAGCAGGCGCGCGACGAGGCCAAGGGTCTGAAGTCCGGCGGTTACTCCGACGAGTACGTCGATGGTTACACCCGCAAGGGTAATCCAGACGACGTAGCTGGTGTAATCCCTGTGCACAAAAATGAGTTTGTGGCCAACCACGAAGCAGTGGCCAATCCGGCGGTGAAGCAATTCCTCGACGTATTCGACGTGGCGCAGAAAAAAGGTACCATCCGCATGCTCAACACGACGCAGATCCTGGAACAAGTCCGCACCCGCAGCGGTCGTTACTCCGGCGGATATACCTACGACTATCCAACACGCCCATCCGCTACGTTCTCCGCAGAACTGGGTCAGATGACGCCGGAGCAGCGGCTGCAGGTCATTGCACTCCTGCAGGAGAACAACCGCCTGCTGGCTGTCCTCTGCAACAAGGAGCTGGTGGTTGATCCGCGTAAGGTAAGAGACGGCATCAAGCGGGTGGAAACGCTCGAACGTAACGTCAGCAGATGATGTCCTTTTTTCCAAACCTGCCCCCATATACTTTTGCGACATGGATGTATTCACTGCAATAGACAAGATGCGCCGCCTCTCCGAAGAGGGACAGTCGTTCTCCTTCTCGTTCATGAGCTACAGCTACGACCGGAAGAAGAGCGAGGGGATTGTGCAGGTTCGACACGCCCGCCTGCGCAAGCAGAGCCGTAAAGAGCACAACCGGTTCAGCGACTACATGCTGAACTACATCAACCTTGACACGCTGGAGAATGGCAGCTGCTGGCAGCCTCTTCTCCTGACATTCAACAATGAAGAATTGGAGCTGAAGTAATGGATAATGAATTTGAACATATAGTACCATGGAACGGAGAGCATGATACGGGCTACGATGTTCGCATAAAATGGGAGCGGAACTTTGATCGTATTAAGGCGAATTTCGAAGAACTGCTAAAAATGCTCGAAGAGTTTGACGTCGAAAATCTTTCCAAGTATTTCCTCCGAAAGGACCAGCCAGATGAAACAGAATTCCTTATAAAGTTTCTCGGTGGAATAATTTCCGATAATATCCAATCCCAAGGCTTCGCTTCCGGCCCTTTCGGTACAGGGTTCATTGTAAAGCGTGACCCTAAAACCGGTAAAAGCTACATAGAAGCCGATGAGATATACATCAGGCTGAAGGCTTATTTTGACTCGCTTCAAATCAAGCACCTCACCCATGTGGGCGGACGGTTTGTCGGATCACCCGCAAGCATGAAGTGTACAAGGGTGGAAGTGATAAGTGGAGAGTCTGAAACATTGTTTGACAGCGCAGGAAGTCAGCTCTTCGACATTGACGGAAATCCACTCAGTGCCGTGTTGGCAGGAGGAGAACAGGTGTATCGCTGCTATTTCAACAACACGGACGGCGAGCGAACCATCTACAATGAATTCGACATTGATGACCTGGCACAATGTAGAGAATTCAACGTCAAAACAGGGACTTCGGAACAAGTGTCCAACCAATATTACTGGAGAAGGGTTGTCGGTCTGGGCGAGGACTACATCGACCTGTCCATCACCGATTGTGACAGCGGAAGTACGGAACCGAGAGCCGGCGACGAGATTGTGACCATAGGAAACAAGACCAAGCCGGAAAGACAGCATGTATTCTATCTTTCCGCTTACGACGACGATGCCCCCAGTTTCAAGCTATACAGTGGAATTAACAGCTATTCCATGCTTAACAAGGAAATCTCTGTAATTTCACCTAACGCTGACAAGAACGTATTTACAGGAAAAGTAGTTATTAAACCCGGTTCCGTTGGCTTTGGCAATCTGAAAGACGCCCCCGATATGGCAGCCATAGAGGCCGAGATAAATAATGCCAAGAATGACGCAACCAACGCACAAGAAGCAGCTTCTAACGCTAAAGAGGATGTGAATGACCTGAAAGGTTACGTTGACGGTGCTTTTGCGGACGGAATCATTACAGAAGCGGAGGCAAAAGCCATCGCTACCTATATCAACACAGTAGAGAGTACTTCGCAGTCTGTTGCAAAATCCTATTCGGAGCTATACAATAACGGGTATCTGGAAGGTTCGGCAAAGGTATCTTTGGGTAATGCCTATGCATCTTTTGTGAGTTACAAGGATGCGCTCCTTAATGCCGTCAAAACGGCCATTGCGGACGGAAAGACCACAACGGCGGAGAAAGCATCCGTAGACAATGCCTTTTCAAGATACAACACTGCCTACGCTTCTCTATCCACCGCTATCGAAACGGCCAACAAGTCTATTCAGGACAAACTGAAAGGATATTCTGATAACGCCCAAATGGCTGCTGATGAAGCGAAGAATAATGCAGCGCAGGCGATGGAAGATGTAAATGAAGCAAAGAATGCTGTATCTGATTTGAACAATTATGTGAATGGAGCTTTCTCCGACGGGATTATATCAGAAGCAGAAGCAAAGGCTATATCCACCTACATCAATACTATTACCGCTACTAAAAAAGAAGTTGATGCTACTTATGAAGCACTGTATAATAACGAATACTTAACTGGAACAGCCAAAACTTTACTTTAAATTCTTATCAATTTGATGGATTAATTTGAAAGACAAACGCTTATGGAAGTTCTGAAAAGTCTAAGGTAACGATTTGGAGATTGTGCTAATTTCAGTACTTTACAGTCTCATACTTATGAACAACTTTTATAGGACAAAGATACTATTTTTTTTGAATAAGAGAATAATTTCACAGGAAAAATAGAAATTTTATGGGGAAGTGTTCTGATAGCATGTCGTTGTAGATTGTAGGGAGGGGATGTAAAACGGCAGGCACATAGAATTTCCGATATTCAGAAAGCCGTATTCCCAAAATAGAGATTATTTTTGAAAGAATCACATAATCCGCTAAGAATAAAAGTTTATGCGGATCATCAAAAAACGAGGTAACGAGTTGGCAACCGTTCTGGTTTCTACATACTTGCATCAATTGCGTTGATGTGCAACTCACTTTATGTAAAGGTACGATTTTTTACGGAACATGCAAAACACCTTTGATTTTTCTTTTTTAGCAACCGTCAAAAACAATCTTTCGGTTTCATATCCCGGTCACAAAGGCGGTACAGTCTCTTTATGAAAAGTAAACAAAGGTCAGGCAGGATTGAAACAGACTGTTACGAGAACAGTCAGAAAAGGATTGCATACAGGAATTACAGTCTGATACCGGGCAGGGGACGACTTTGTGCCAAAGTCCAAAAAGAGGTTCTTTTTCCAGACGGCAAACTCCCTCACCTCTAAAAAACAGTCTGTGGCTGGCGCACGCAAACGTCCAGCCTTTATGCGGACAGTCTTAATGCCCGCAGCCTGTACAAGTGCGTAAAAAACAGGTAAATGGAATCTTCATCCGCTTCCCCGCGCCTTGCCGACACTCCTATATTCCCGTTCCAACACCTGCTCGATCTCGCTCCTCTTGTACAAGACCTTGCCACCAAGTACATAGTAAGGCAGCGTGCCGTTGCTCCGATACTCGCCCAATGTCCTGCGGCTGACTTTCAGCATACACGCCACCTCACTGTCGCACAGGTACACGTCTTCTTTTGGCGGAACCGCGCCATCTCCGAAAATGCCGTCAATCATCGCCGACAGCCGGTCGATACGCTCGTGGATGGACTGCATCCACGCATCGTCTTTCGTTTTCAATTCATTAAACATTATATAGATTAATTTGTTATATGACTCATTTTGTGACTGATTCTGAAGTTGTGTAATCCACAAGCAATAAGAATCACCATATCTTCGAAACCGAATTTATGGCATCTGAATCGTTCTTTGACAATACGGCATTTTTTCATACCACCTATGGCATGCTCCACTTTAATCCTAACTCCGGAAATCCGCTTGTTCTCTTGTTTTTCAACACAAGTAAGATCTTTCCCTTTAGGTTTCTTTTTGGGCATGCATATTTCAACTCCATCCGGTTTGTGTCCGATGAAACCTGTATCCTGCCAGAGCCTAATACCTTTGGGAAGTAGAAGAGGTTCTTCATCACAAATCTTTTTGTCATGGACATGACCTTTGTATGTGGAGCTCAACCATACAATCCGAAGATTGTTAGTACATAACAGGTTATTCTTTATGCTATGAGTTTTTTTTACCACTATAGCATGCAGACTGCCAGTCTTCATCCAAAGGACGCTGAATAGGTCGCTCGGTTCCGTCCAACAAGACTTCTTCGCACCCTTGAAGAATGTGTATCAGACGTTTGGAGTTACGGTCAGGCAATTCACCAAGCGTTTTCAATGTACGCCGGAGAATCTCAGAAAGAAGGTGAATCCATCTATTGGCCTGGGGCTGGGTCATCTCAAACTGAATAGCATGGAGTTCCTGAAGGGGATTGGTCTTCAGATATACCAATATGAAGAACATTTTGTCCTGAATCAGAGACAACACTGTTGTAAGATATACGTTGGCGCACTTTACCTTCCAAGGTAAAATGGCTGTAATATTCATCCCAATGGTACTTGAAAGTTATTAGCAAAGCGTCAAACTCAGCAGGAGTTAATCCTGTCGCAGCAAGCACTTGGCTATGACGGTGGCGAATCTTGTCGTAATACATCAATTGAACTTTTTAGATCACAAAGATAAATCAAAGAACGCTTTAATCAATTATTCGATATAAACTCTATTATACATACTGCTCATTTGTCTTTTGTTGATACTTCAGTTCAATTCCTTCAAATGGTGTGCCCCCTGTAGCGTGCATCCTTGCGTCTGTCCTCCACTTTCGTGACGATACGCTCCACGTCTTCCGGCAGGTAATAGGTACGGTTGCCTATCTTGGTATAGGCGAGCGTGCCGTTGTCACGCAAGGTCTGCAAAGTACGCTTGCTGATTTTCAACTTCCGGCAGACATCGCAGTGGTCAAGCCACCCGGCCGTCTTGCCCGCATCTTTCAGGTGCGGCAGGTCCGACACCAGCCGGATGAACCGCTCGATTTTCATGGCGAACTCCTCGAACGCCTTCCTCTCAAAACAGATAATTTCCATAAGCCTTATATCATTCGGGTCATACATGATTCATTTTCATGCCGCTAATATAACCCACTTTTTGCCGGTATTCCAAACATTTTCAGCCGGGTGGCAGCTTATGACACAAAAAGGCGGCATATGTCAGGCCATGTGTCCCCGCCAGGACTTTCCACTGCCGGTAATGACGCAGGACAGGATGCTCCCGGACCGCCTGCCGGTTTTATACTTCCGATTTCCGGAAACATTTCCCTGCTTTTGACGGAGCGGAAAAACGACGGGATCAAACGGTCATAAGGACCGGACGTCACGGCCCATCCGCATCCATGAATGCCTGTCCGTTTTCAAAAAACGAATCTGCAAACATTCAGGGAACGGGAATTATCGCTTTCCTTTAAGCACGTCGCCATAACATTTCAACGCATAATCCCTCATCTCCTTTTCCTCCCGGGTCAATGCAAACCCCATATACTTGCAGGTATGGTCATTCCTCAATATACAGATACACATCCGCCTATAGGTGGGGATTTCCTTAAACTCGGAAATGTCAATGTCATCAAGATACTCCATCCTCACCGGTTTCTTGTCCGTCCTGTAGTTGCTCTTTTCCCCGACCTGTATCGGAATGTTGCGCTCCTTCAGCTTCCGTATCACCTCATCACTGAGCACACCGCCCTTGTCCCTCCAGAACCTGATGCTTGTTTCCAGTTTCTTCCGGTACCTGTTACGGGCATGCTCCGGAAGGGTGGAAAAAAGGAATTCCATGAATGATTTCCAGGTATGCCCTTCAGGAAGACGGACACCTTGTCTGCCCATGGCACCGGTATTCCCATAAAGGCCGGAAAAATTCACCCCGTTGACCCGCCCGATCATCCGTCCCCACATGTCAGGGTCTATGACCTTGTACAATGAGAGGCTCTCTATTGCCTCACTGATAAAGGGACTGGCCACACGCTGCCGTTCCAGACTCACCCCGGCCTGATAGTAAAGGTCATACAGGCGGTTGTAGTCCCATCCGAACCTGCTGTTTGCAACCCAGATGTCACTTGTCTTCCAGTCAAAAAGCAGGTAAAGGTTATATATGCCCTCATCTATTTTAGTACTCCATTCATAATTCTTATACCGCTCCTTTACCCCTTTATGAATGGTACGCCAGCGGTTATAGCTTTCCTGGGTACGTATACCCACAAGACAGCAGGTACGCCGGGCGTGTTTCCCCATGTGTAACCATCTGGAAAATTCCACCTGAAAGTCATAGTCCCACATGCGGGTATTGTAGAACTGGAAATCTTCAACCGTCAGCGCACCCCCGGGAAGGGGACGTACCCAGCAGTCCTGCCTATGTCCGTCCCAGGGACGCCAGAAATTCTGATACATGGAGGTACAGGTGGTAACCCGGAAAGGGACGCAGACATGATATACATCCATGATGTCACGGTTGCAACCGAAAGTACGCCCCACATAATCCAGGGTCATCCTGTACTGTATCTCGTAATCCAGATGAAAGACGCCTATCTTTCTTTTCAGATTATGTTTCCGGATATAGTCGATGCACAGGTTCAGCAGCACGCCGCTGTCTTTCCCGCCTGAAAAAGACACATAAATATTATCAAACTCCTTGAAGATCATGTCCAGCCTTTCCTGAACCAGCTCATATACATTCTTTCGTCTTTCCATACAGCCTGCCGTTCTTTTACTTCAGGACAGGGGGGGGATGTGCAGCCTCTATCCCGACAGCGATCCCTGGCTGTAAGAAACTGTTTCCACTCCCTGCCTTTTCTTTTTTGTCGGACACAAAGTTAGAATATCCGTCTGTAAATGGAAAGTTTTGTTATGGCGTATTTTCGGCGGGACGGAGATTTGCCGGATTGGATACCGGAACCGCATAAAGGACATATCCTTTCCTGGATATCCCCCCCCGAAAAGGATGACGGCATATGTGAGGCCACATGGCAAAATGTTGTGAAAGCGAGGCTCACCCGCCGTCTGAATTCCCCCATGCTTATTTCCCTATCCCATAAACAGGCCGTGACAAGTCTGTCATCCTCATTTCTTGCGGCAAAGAAAGTTGTTTTTCAGGCCGGTCCCGCAAGGCGGCCCTTCGGGCTGGTTGCACGTGAAAAAATCTTCCTCACGCTTCGCGTGAGCGTATTTTTTCACGGCAAGCCTTGCCGGAGACCGCCGAAAAACAAACTGAAAAAAAGCACAAGAAATAAGAATGCCTACCAACGTAGGCGATGTATAACAAAAAATTATAAGGCTATGACAGACAAGAGCACGGAAAAGGAAAGAATGTTCAACGAGTGGTTCACGAAATCCTACAACAGGTTGAGAACCTCACTCCGGAAATACGGCATGCCGGACGAGGACAATTTCCACGACACCTACCTGTTCGTAAGAAAGCAGGTAATGGCACCGGGAAAGGACATAACGGACTATGAGGCGTATTTCATCGGATGCTACAGGAAGGCGGCACTGGTGAAAATCAGGAAGGAGAACAGGTACACACATCCCGAAGACGACTTCTTCCTCAGATGCGGTGAGGAGGCGAAATTCATATCGGAAGACGACCTGAACGGCTGCGAAAGGCTGGTGAAAGACATCCTGCGTTTCATACGCCAGAAATTCCCATACGAAGAATACCGCATGTTCATGCTCAGGTTCTATGAAGCACAATTCTCGTTCAAGGCACTGGCGGAATGCATGGGCATATCGGCAGCGGCCATTTCCCAAAAGGTATGCAGGATTATGGATGCGGTACGCACTCACGACGGTTTCGCATGGAGAAGCCAGATGCTGGCGGTAGAAAGTTTCATGTATTGATGTTTTGAAAAATTGTTTAACCGGAAAGTAAGGAAGTTATGGCACTGATAGTATACAACAAGGAGAACTCCCGTCCGCAGGAAGTCACATACAAGGGCAAGCGGACTATCAACCTGGACAGCAGGGGAACCGTCTATCTGTCTAAAACGATGTCAATCGAGCTGGGAATACTCGGCGGCGGAAGGGTGAACTTCGCCCATGACGACGAGACGGGCGACTGGTACATTTGCCGGGCTGACGACAACGAAGGCTTCATCGTATGGAAAGACAAACGGTGTGCAAGGTTTTCGGCGGGGTTCATCGTACACAGGCTCATGCAGCAGGCAAGGGTGGAAAGAAAAAGCGTACAGTTCATGATGGCAAAGACACCGATGGAAGTAGGAGGAGTCGTCTATTACAAGATACTGCTTTCCAATCCTATTCTCAGATAATAAAACGGACTAAAGAACCGATGTATAAGGGGTATCCGCAGGCAAGGTCGGATACCCCTTTTCTCATGGGAGAAAGCTCAAAAACTGCCCGGACCGGATTTATCCTTATCGTCCAGTCTCCCTCACTTTCCAATAACATACCCTTATCCGGACACCACGTCCGCTTGCTACAGTAATGGCAGATTGCCTTGTGGTCCGGAAACACCCTGCCGTTCGGGGAACAAGGCAACAACATCTGAACCGGGTAACGGAATGACAGCCCATGCCCGTATTCCACCGATACCCTGACATCACCCTATCCGGTGACAATAGCCTTTTTTTCTTTCACCATACTATGCTGTTCCAATCTTGACATGTTAATATATTGACATGCCGTTTCCTCAACACAGGAACATAAGAACATAAAGAAATAGGAATACAGGAATATAAGGATATGGCATACTGCTAAAATCAGACTGTCACAGTATCCTGACGGACCGACATATCCTTGTCAGATGTCCAAAAGTAGAAAAATTATCCGATTCCGTCACCGTCTTTAAACCGGATTGTCATCATATGGCATTACCCGTCATTATAAGTCATATAATTCTATCCCCATAATGAATAAAACCGGAGTAGTTTTGCACTGTCGGAATACATCCCTCCTTAATCGGTTCACGGTACACAGCTCACGCCGCACGGTAATCCGAATTTATGAGGATTCTCTGTTCAAACGAACAGAGCAAGTTGTGTTTCCGTCAGACAAAAACTATTTTGTCTGACGGAAACAGCGCCCTCCGGGGAAGGGCGGAAATATTTGCTCCAAAGTCGCAATTTCGGAAGAAAAGAAATACAAATCCCAATATCAGACGGATGGAGAAGACGAATGTGACAAGAACGGACAGGAAACCGAGGGCGCTGAAAAAATCATTATCTTCCAGATTCTTTCCGGTTGAAACCTAAGAAATGAGTTCACCGAATCTAAAAACAGGGATTTGTCGAACTCCTTTATACACTCCGTGACCTTCAGAATTCCCCCAAAAACGTTATTTGCGCAGATTTGACACGCTGCGGGTATATACAAAATCGTTCAACAGGAAGACGGAAGCCGTCAATCCGGTAGATAAGATGTGTGGACCATTGGCACACTTTAAACCTGCTTTCCTTTCCGTTTATTCGAAGTGTCCTTTAGGAATTGAAAATTGGGTGATGTGAGGAAATATGAGTATCACGATAGCTACACCATTTGTTGCTATCGCTTACCTGTGAACCTTGTTCAGACGAGATAACTCACCGTGGATGAACAATTCGTTTAAAAAGATTAACAATTTTGTATTTAAAATGATTGTGTGTGATTAAAAAGTTATATCTTTGCAGTTGAACGAGATACAATCCGTTCAGGACATTTTAGATTTAAGAAGAAGCGTTATGCTTATCTTGTAGACTGGAAACCTGAGAAATTTCAAAGTACGACAAGGATAGCATAGTGGTTCTCACGCTATAGCGTGGGCTGCTATAACCATATCTGTCGTAAAGGTTTTCTCAGGACCTCCAGTTTAAGACGTGGCATGCAGTTCCACGCTTCACGTTTAAATAAAAAACTTCCAAGGGACTGGGAAGAGCATGGAGGATTTACAATATGTATATCTTGTGGTATCCATTTTCTTTGTCCGGTCATTTTTCTAAAGGAAACTTCCCGTTTTATTTTCCCTTATGTCCAACTTTTGCTATTATATAAAATGAAAAACCATATGTAAACGATTAATATTGTTTATATTATATTGAACATTTGTGTAAAATATAACAAAATAGGAATGCCGCATGGTTATCGACTGGTTAGGAACCCATATGCGTCAAAGACATATCAGCGATGACGTATTTCACGATATAACTAACTTAAATGAAAAAAGAATATGAAACGTTCAAGAACAAAATTTTTTATCTGTTCCGGTCTTGTCGCATTCTTGCTGCTGGGACAGGGATGCGGTGATGAGAAAGAAACCGTACCTCCTATTGTACCCGATGAACCGGAACAAAGCATCATTATTCCTGCTGACGAAAACACTGCTCCTGTCTTGGAGCAAATGGGCGGAACGACGACGTTGTCCTTCACCGCCACGGCAGATTGGAAGGCCGAGGTTGGTGCCGTGACCCGTGCGGCAGACTGGGTCAGTGTACAGCCCACCCAAGGTTCGGCAGGTGAAGCGACCCTGACTATCTCTACCACCCCCAACGACACTTACGATGAGCGCAATGCCGCCATTACCCTAACTTGTGCCGGACAACGGACTGTCTTGACTGTCACTCAAAAACAACGCGATGCCCTGCTGCTGACTTCACATAAGGTGGAACTGGAAGCTGATGGAGGAACGTTCACCCTCAACCTGAAAGCCAATGTACAGGTCAGTACCGAAATAGAGCCGGGCATAGACTGGCTGAAGGCTGCCGACACCAAGATCCGCGCCCTGACGGAAACCACGCTGACCTTCCAAGTCGATGAGAACACGAATCCAGAAACACGGCAGGCTGTCATCACCCTGACCGGCGGTGGACTAACCGAACAGGTTAGCGTTTATCAGGCAGGCAGCGGCTCTATGCTCGTGCTGGGTCAGCGGGAGTATCTGGTAGGTAGCAAGGGAGAAACCATCGAAGTGCAGTTACGCAGTAACACCACCTACAATGTGCAGATGCCCGCTTCCGACTGGCTGACCGAAGCTTCCACAAAAGCTGTATCCGCCTACACGCACTACTTCACGATAGCACCCAATGACTCTTACGATGGCCGTGAGGCGCAAATCGTATTCACCGAAAAGGACGGCAAAACGACGCAGGCAGTTACTATCTATCAGGCACCCTCAAACGCCTTAGTCGTGGCTCGAACGGCATGCAAGACATCCTACCACGCCGGAACACTGACTTTCCGGAAGCAGACGGATGCCATACTGACAATGGAGACCGAACAGAACTGGATTACCTGTACCACAGACGGTTCCATGCTGAGCTTTTCCTTCCCTGAGAACGGTAATCCCGACTTTGACCGCGAGGCAATCATCAACATCAAGGACGAAGATACCGGTCGCATGCAACAGATTCTGCTGATACAAAGCCGGTATGGAAGAGAGTTGCTTAAGACTACCTATGACATGTATATGGCATGGGACGTAAAAGGATTCGTACAAGATGAGTCCGGAAATATCACTTTTAATCCCAGTCTGGACCAACCCGCCGACTGGTATGAAGCCTCTTACGTACCCATCTGCATGCGAATCCGCAACTACAGCGACGGAAACCGTGCCGCATCCACAACAAACGACTACGGATTCCTCTTCAGTGGAGCAAAGTTCACCCAGCCCTATCATATCATGGATAACTATGGCTCTCTTGCCTCTCTGCCGGAGACCGACCTCTTCATCGACTATCGGAAGGAGGAGATTCCAAGGATGGAGTTTGACGGCAACAGTTTGGTCAAGACCTACTACGGCTCTGCCCGCGAGGTGTCCGGAGTAGACCTGAAGAACCTGCGCACTACCGAACTGAAGAATACCTACATCCGCTACGTCAAAGGCGAACAGATACAAAGCCACACGCCCTATATGGGGCAGTACGATCTCTATTCGCTGAGCGGACCTGCCCGTGTCTGGCTCACTCCGGAGGAGGTGAAGAAACTGGAGGCCTACTTCGGCAGGAAAGTGACCTACGACGACTTGCTGGGCTTAGATGCCGGGCAGATGGTTGACATCTTAGGGTCGGGCAAGCGGAGCAACCCCTACCTTGACTTGCCGGATGGCACATTCAACTTTGCCTACAACCACGGTATCGTCTTAAGCGTAGAGGGATCCAAAGTACACGACAACTGGGATCCGGATTCTAACGAGGCCTTGGCCTACGGAATAACGTTTACCGAAAGCGACGGCTTCTTTATCGAACGGACGGCCGATAACGGTCCGCAGATGCTGACCTATCCGAAGAACACCGGCACGCAGGACTACCATACAGACATGAAGATTCTGTCGGACGACAAGGAGAAGACGGTAGGCGTCTTGAAGCTGACCCTCGAGCAAACCTTTGACTATGAGAATACAAAGAACGGATTCCCCGACATCCCCGACCGATGGGGCGACAAGCTGTCTGACAACTACTACACGGGCTTCTCCTTCAAAACTATCATGTACGATACGCTTGTGTGCTACAAACAGCCGGACAATGCACCCTTCAAGATAAGCAACCACTACTACTATTGCGACAATGGTAGATTTTCGCAGCGAGGAGGAGCCATTGACTTTGTCATCCATCCCGACTGTCTCTCCGAACCTATCAATCAGGGCTTGGGAGGTTTCATCGGCTTCGAGCTCGAGATGATACCGGATGTGGACTGGATATACCCCGATCCGTCCAATCCACAGCCGCCTACCGAAGCCTGGAAGCGTGAAGACGGTCGGTATCACGCCGGATGGGACTTCCGCATTGACCCCTACTATGAGCTATATCCACCCCGCATCGGGCACATCACCCTCAAAATAAAGGGAGGCGACTACCAAGAGACTATCCGTGTGGTGCAGTATGGAGGCCAATTTTCAAAGATTAACGAAGAAAACTTCAATTTCGATTACAAGGGCGGTATATTTTCCATCACCGGACAAACCAATTGGCCGGAAAAAATAAGAGCCACTTGGGACGTGGACTGGATTGTGAAGTCAGCCAAGACACGTGGCATGAGCGACATCACGTTAGGGCCACTACAAGTGCTTGAAAACACCAGTAGCCAACCTCGTACAGCCACCATCACTGTTTGGGAAGGCAAATACACCAACGGCACCTTAGCCACCATTACCGTGACGCAGGAGGGCCGTCCGGACGCGGTCACCAAAGCCATTGTTCCCGGCAAGCGACCGGACGAAGCCGGCAGCACGTTTCAGAAGTTCATCCCCACGCTCTATCTGTGGCAAATAGGCAGCATACGCCCGCAGCCTTGATACAGACAGCTACCCTGTTCCTCGAAAAAGCGGATAACAGATATAATAAGTGATTCCTACCGAATTGGCTAACTCAATAATGTCGAGTTAGCTAATTCGACAAGAAAGGTATAGCAGTGCAGGCAATAGATTGATTTTCATTTGAATATAGTTATTGATGATAATTATTTATAATAAGAGTAAAAAGAACGGTAACAAATGCAGTTCTGAAAGAAAAGTTATAGTATATTGACAAAGATATACTTCCCACGAACCATCCTACAAGGAAGTCCGGCACTGGGGCGGGAAATTTGAAGGAAAATTATTGGTGTCACTAAAACTAAAGAACCATATATAATGAATTGAAGACAAGGAATGACATGTAAATGCAGTCCGTTTATGAGCATATCACACTTGATGTGACGGGAATGAATGAAACGGATAATTTTCTTATTGGCGAACCAACTATCAACCAGAACATATCTGAACTTGACGCCTCTTTTGATGGCTCTTCTAATCATGTCAATCATGAAATCCGTCTTTTTCCTGGAATATTCTTTGATACGCTCCTGCAAGGATTCCTTTTCCTTACGTTTTTTTGTGAAGCGTTCTTTGAGTTCCTTGATGGACATACCAAAGTTTCCGTTTTTGTCTTTCTCCCCAAGAATGACAAAGTCAAGAATCTGTTGGGACTTACCGTCTATGATGGCAAGAAACAGAGTCTTGAACCCAAGGATGCAACGGTTCTGTACATGGGAGTATACTCTTCCGATGTTTTCGGTACGCCTCCCGTTTTTGGGATAATCCGTATCATCCACAATCAGACAGGCGTTTTCAGATTTATGCTCGGAGCGTACTTTGATTTTCGACCACAACTGAAGATTAAGGTAATAAAGAAGCTTTCGCCAGTCAATGCCCGGATTGTTCATAAAGCGATAGAATATATCTTTCTTACAGTCCATTAGGCGGCTTTAAGGAAGAACCTCCATAATTATAAGGATTACGAATCATGAAACATGGATACAGAAGTAACGTTTGAAACACCTGCAACAAAGAATACACATTATTGCGTTTGCTTCTCATCCCGAAAAGGGACATTTCTGACATTTTTAACCATTTAATCACATCCATGATGGAATACTTTGCTTTATGCGCATCATTATTTTTAAAGAATGCGCTGATTTCTAAAAGAAAATCTGTTACTTTTTGCAATGGCATAAAGCTGAGTATTATATTGTTTGATCACTTTAAAAATGTTCTTTTTCTGCAATATACAAAAAAACTTATGCTTTTTTATGCCCTCATGGAAACTATTTATAACTTAAATGAAAGAACAGTGCTAGCGGAATGCCTATCAGTCAAAAAAAGTCCGGCTTCGCACAACAGGGTGCGAGGCCGGACGAATAAAAAAGTTTATGCAGACCCGGTCGTTGTCACCGTGCCTTATTCCTTTTCCTGTACATAAATCAGCCATCCCTTGTGGGGCTGTATGGTTATTTCTCCGTCTGTCCCCCATTGGTTGGCAGGCTGGAAGTCTTCCACATACGGAGCGATCAGCTGCACCTTGCCGTCCTCCAGTCCCAGCTGCTTCCAGTCGAAGGACAGCCGCACGTTCTTCACCTCGTCCGAATAGTTACCTATGGACAGCAGCACCTTGCCGGTCTTGCGGTAGGCCGTTACCTTGACGGCTGCATCGGATGCGGTGACGGCAGGCTGTTTCTCCCAGAATCCCAGCATCGCTGCATCGGCTATGCCGAAGTCGTCCCACACCTTCCATACGATACGTGGGTCACAGATGACGCCTTCCGTTTCCCAGGGGTGGCGCACCGTCATACCATACTGCATGCCCAGCCACTTATTTCCGCCACGGTAGAGCATGTCGCCGGTCAGTCCGAACGGAATGCCCGAGGACTCTACCAGCCAGTTGGCGGGGGGCATCTTGTCATAGAGGAAGCTCTCGCCGAACCACACCTTATCTATATAAGGGAAGAAATCGGCATACTGATTAGCCGGGCCTTTGGAGAATCCGGTATTGGAGTGGAGGTCGATGATGCATCCCGGCTTCACGCTTTCCATGGCGCGGCGCATACGTTTCAGGATGCGGCGGTCGTAGGACACATCGTCTAGGTAGATGCCGTCGATGTCCATATTCTCCACCATCCAGCGCAATCCTTCCACGTAATAATTATACCAGCGTGAGTTCGATTCGGAAGTCAGGATAGCGGCATCGGCCACGATGCCCGTATCGTCCGTATGGTCAAAGTGCTGGTACCACTGTGGCGTGTATCCCGTCACCAGATGTTCCCGGCACCAGGGAAATCCGCCGCCGTTTCCGCCCCGCAGAATCTCGTCACCCAGGCTACGGATGGCCCATATCTCGGTTACGGCGCTGGTCAGCTCACGTAAGGTGTAATACAATTTCACCTTGCATCCCTTCCCGTGCCATTTCCGGGTGAACTCCTTCATCTTGTCCACGGTGAGGAACGGATAGTTGATGAATGGATTGTATTCGTTGGCGTGGTGGATGTTGATGACCCGCACACCGGCCTTCACGTCCTCGTCCGTGGGAACGGGTTTGCTGCTGTTGTGGTAATAGCGGTTGGTGAACTGTCCTTTCAGGTCTATCGGTTTCACCGGTGTGACGAGCAGGGCAAACTCATAGTCCATGGGATTGCCGGCTTTCAGCAGGCGTTCGCCGCTGTAGCAGGTCACGGTGGTGGCGTCCGCCCCTTGGCTGATTCGGAAACCGCCCTTGCCCCAGTTGTTCCAGCTGTCCGGATAAGCCGGACGGTAGGAGTTCAGCAGCGGGCCGCTGTAGGTGGTTCCGCGCAATTCGCAGTGTATGCCGGCATGGGCGTTTCCTATCCAAAAACTGTCGAAAGGCCATAGCCATTGCTGCTGTTTATCCGTGGTGAGCGACACACCGAAGTGGTTCACGGTCTTTTCCGGTGCATCCCATTTGCCTTCATAAGTTTGCGGCATGTCCTGTCCGGGCAGTCCCGCACCCAAGAAATAAGAGGCCACCTCGTTCTTTATCGCCATCTCCAGCCGGACATCCTTTACCGTGAGGTCCTTCTTGGGTGTCAGCGTATAGATGTAGTTCATCCATCCGTCAAACTCCATGATGCCCCGGGCCGTCACGCTCAGTTCATCGTCCGCTGCCTGCCAGGTACCGGCCACGTGTCCGCCCGTGCTTTCATCTATCATCGGAGTGGCGGACAGTCTTTTTATCCCTTCCGCCGTCTCAATGACCAGCTGCATGGGACGTGCCAGCATTTCATTACTCCACGAGGTGATTTGTGCGGGCAGGAAAGAATTCTCGTCCACTTCCACGCTCCGTCCCAGACAGTTTATCCGGTTGCCTTCCAGCGTCAGGTCCGTATAGGGCAATGTCGGTGTATCGGCCAGTCCCAGTGTAGAGTTGAGCCATCTCAAGCGGCTGTGCCTCCACGGCTCGCTGTCTCCCCGGTCGGACAGGACGTTGCCTTCTATCCGAAGGGTTACGGGCACCCGGCTCATCCGACCGCTACCGTCCTTTATCTCGATGCTGCCCGTGTACTTTCCTGGCCGTGCCTGTTGCGGAATATCCACTCCGAACCACAAGGCCTGTACTTTTCCCTGCGCCACGTTCACCTCCTTGCGGAAAGCCTTTCCGTAGGGGTCCACCCCTTCGGTGTTGAAGCAGGTGATGGCCGTTGCCGGCAACACTTCCATACCGCATCTCAGGTCGGAAGCCCGGTAGCTTATCTGCTTCACATCCCTTGCAGCCGCCCACAGACCTATCTGGAACGTATAATACTCGTTGGGAGCAGCTGTACCCGTGAATCCAGCTCCCTGCTTGATGTCCAACCACTTGGCGGGGATGTCCTCACGCATGCGGATGGGATATTTTCGGTCTTCGGGGAACAGGTAGAAAGCCTTCTGCTGTCCAGTGGTATATTTCTTCCGTTCGTCCGCCGTGCTGGTCACCTCCATGGGGTAGAAGCTGTCGAACTGCGTGCGTGCCTCCACCTTCGTTATCTTGGCGGTGCGCACCTTCTTGCGGTTTGTGACTTGTGCAGCCCATTCCGGTTGCGGTGCTTTCTCGGGCGGATAGTAGCCCCTGCCATAGAATCCTCCGCCCGGCTGCACCTGGTAGGGCAGATAATAGAAGTAGTACGTACCCTTTTGGGTAACCGGTCCGAAAAGCAGTCTGCAATGTTCGTTCGTCACCTCCAGTCGTTTGATGTTGGGCACCGTGTCTCCGGTTTCGGCATGGATTATCAGATAGCGTTTCCGGTCGACGTCTTTGTCCGGACGCCGCCATTCAAACTCCAATGCGGTCACTTCGGCCGGTTGGTCCACCTGCAACACCGCGCGGTGGTTGCCGAATGATTCTTCCCAAGGGGCAGACGGTACACTGTAGGTATATCCTTGTCTGCTCTGAGCGTTGCTTCCTGCTGCTATCGTGAACAGGAACAAGGTTAGTGATAAGAATTGTTTTTTCATGATATAGGTTGATTAGTAAATTTCACTCTTTTATCGGTTATCTGTAAATCGGCTACAATAACGCCTGTCTGATCGTGGATGATACGGACTATCCCAAAAACGGGAGGCGTACCGAGAACATCGGAAGAGTATATTCCCATGTACAGAACCGTTGCATCCTGCAACTTTGCTTCGCAGATTGCCGCCACTTCCCTGATTGCATTGCAGTATAATATTCTCTCTGTTACAAAGAGATTTACAGCATATGAAACAATGGGAAATCTCTTTGAAGCTGTGTCCAAAGATTCTTTGGAACAGTCCGTTACTGATCATATTCGGGGTGTTCTTCAAGAAATGGTCATAGCAATAATCACTCTTCAGATTGAACGATGAGGACATCTATGAGGCTATTATCAACAGATCGGAAGAAATGAACCATATTTATAAATTAAAACTTGTAAATTGAACTTGAGAAACTTGAATAAATTAACAATCAAACAATACTAATTCGCCGTTCTTATTGGTCAAGCAATATGTTTTGCCCTTTGTTGTCTTTAACTTAATGTTTGCATGTCTATATTTAATTTCGCAAGCACCTCCATTTTTGGACAGAATAACCACCTCTTCCAATTCTCCGTTTTTCCAACGGATATTCACTTCAAAGTTACCTTTTGCACAGAGTCCCTTCACTTCACCGTCTTTCCAAGCATCAGGAAGAGCCGGGAGCAGATGAATAAATCCCATGTGACTCTGCATCAACATTTCGGTAACACCGGCTGTACCACCAAAGTTACCGTCTATCTGGAAAGGAGAATGTGTATCCCAAAGGTTGTCCAGTGTTCCGTTCTTTAGAAGGTTTCCGTAAAGTTTGTAAGCATGATTTCCGTCATGGAGTCGTGCCCATTGATTGAGTTTCCATCCCATACTCCAGCCTGTAGCGCCATCACCTCTATGTTCCAAGACAATCTTCGAGGCCTTGGCAAGTTCTGGAGTAGTGATAGGCGAAAGGGTGTGTCCCGGATGCAAACCGAACAAGTGGTTTACATGACGGTGCTCGTCTTTTGGATCATCGATATCCTTCGACCATTCCATCAACTGACCATAACGGCCTATTTGATACGGAGCGAGTTTTTCCAACACTTCTTCCCATTGCTTGCGTTCCTTCTTGTCTACGCCCAATACTTTCGATGCATTGATGGCATTCAAAAGGATTTCACGGATAACGGCATGAACGAAAGTGGCCCCTTGATCTATTGGACCGTGTTCCGGTGAAGTGGATGGAGCTGCTGTATACGTTCCGTCAGGCTTTTTCCAAAGATAGTCCACGGCAAATTGGGCGCTGCTCTTGATAAGGCCATAACCGGTTTCCTTCAAGAACTGCTTGTCGCGGGTATAGTCATAATAGTCCCATACATGGGTAGCCAACCATGGACCGGCCATCGGATTGAAGTTCCATGACATATCCTCACTTTCGAGTGGAGTCGTAAAGCCGAAGATGTTACCCGAAATGGAAGCGGTCCAGCCTCTGGCACCGAAGTAAGCTTGTGCGGTCCTTTCACCTGGCTTCACCAATGTCCGGATGAAGTCAATCAAAGGCAAGGTACATTCTGCCAAATTGGTGGAACCTGCCGGCCAATAGTTCATCTGTACGTTGATATTGTTGTGATAATCCACCCGCCATGGCCCGTCTACGTTATTGTGCCAGATACCTTGCAGGTTTGCAGGCAGGTTTCCCGGACGCGAACTTGCAATCAGCAAGTAACGTCCGAATTGGTAATACAATTCTTCCAGATAGAAGTCGGGCTTTCCCTTACGGTAATTCTTCAAGCGTTGTGGGGTCGGAATGTTGTCTGTTTTTCCGTCACCGTTCAACGATAGGGATACACGGTTGAACAGGAAAGCATAATCCTTATAATGTGCATCAAACAAAGCATCGTAACCCAATGCCGCCGCATCCTTCATCCATGTAGCCGTTGTTTCTGATGGATTCACGCCCACATATGCCTTCGGGTCATTGAAATCCGGATTGAAGTTGATTTGATAGTCGGTATCGGCTGTTACCAGAAATACCACTTCGTCCGCACCGTTTACACTCAGCTTGCCGTTTTGATTGGAAAGTGTACCTCCCCTGGCTGTTGCATGGATACGGATGACATATTCCATTTGGTTGTTGTCCAAACGTGCGGTATAAACCAACCCGTTGTTGCCGTCAGCTTCCATCTTTCCGGTAGAAACCGGATTCGGCTCATAGCTGAAGACCAGGCTTTGCTTGCCCGGCTTGTTTGCCTTGAAGCGGATGGCCATCACATTGTTCGGGTAAGAAATGAAGTAATTACGTTCATAAGCCACCCCGTCTTTATTGAATTGTACGACAGCCAAAGCTGAATCCAAAGACAGGATACGCTTGTAGTCGCTCATGCCAATGGTACTAAGCCCTGTTTCTATATAAAACTCTCCCATAGTGGTAAAGTTTCCGAAACGGAATGGCTTTTCTTTCCACGATTCGTAAGGTACTTCGCTGTTGAAGTTCTTTTGTGTCAGTAGCGTCGCCCTTTTTTCATCACCGTCGATGAAAGCCTGACGGATTTCATCCAGGATATGGGCTGATGGTTTGTTCACGTTCCAGTAAGCTGCCGCTCCCGCCGAGGTGTTCGGACCGCCACGCCATAAGGTCTTTTCATTGAAGGTGATACGTTCCGCCTCTACCGAACCCATGATGTTGGCACCCAAGCTGCCATTACCGATAGGGAGCGATTGCGATTCCCAACCTGCATCCGGATTGGTCGCGGTATCACCGGCCGATTCCGGTTTGTTTTCGCCTTTCCACATAGCTGGGGTATTGCCGAACCAGACGGCTTTGTTGACTAACGTGTTGGGGGTGTCGAACCAGATGGAAAATCCACGGGTATAGTCGGTGGCATGTACGGACAATGCCGTACATGCCATGATTGCTAATTGAAAAATCTTTTTCATTTTCAAAAGATTACTTTTTAGCCTTTAAAATCTTTTCAATTTGACTGTCAAGTTTGGAAGCTGCTTTTTCGTATTTCTTGGTTGCACCAGCCTTAGTCCTGCCTTCTGCGTTTTTGGCGGCATCGTAAAGTTCCCAAAGCTTCAACTTGACAGTAGCTTCCTTTTGGGCGGCAGTATAATCGTCTGCATACGATTCCTGTACCGCTTCCTGTTCCGGTGTAGCATAAGCATGAGTATACCCCTTCACTTCGTTCCAGTATCCGCGGGTAAAGTCCGGGAATATAACGGTAGCACAGTTGTTGTCCATAGAGATAGCGCCAAGTTCTCCCAAAGCACACCATTCTGCCATGTCATACACGTCCATGTCGAGTGGCAAGCCATGCTGCAGACAATAGACCAGGCGGGAGTCCATCACATAGTCCATACCACCATGCCCCAAGTGACGTCCCTTTTCTGCATACTTTTCCAAAATCGGATGGCGATACTTTTCCATCAATGCCTTCTTCTGTTCTGCGTTCAAGAAACCGTGGGCGTTGATGTTGTCCATTTTCGGAGCATCTGTACCTTTGAGTGCATCACCTGCAATGGCAAATTCTTCTGTCGGATACTTGGTAGCATAACCCTTGGTACCAGTGAGCTTAAACAAACGGTTATATGGTTGCGGGGTCATCACGTTATGCTGGATTTCCACTACTTTACCTTTAGCTGTACGCATCAAGGTAGTAGTATGGTCACCGTTACGGAATTCCTTCGGTTCCTTGCCTGTATTCTTTTTTACCCATTCCTTACCTGCGAAGCTTTCTGTATCCATGGCAATCAAGGTTGTGAACCGGTCACCACGGTGAATGTCCATACATTGTGCCACAGGGCCAAGACCGTGAGTAGCATAGAGGTCACCACGGTTTTCCATGTTGTACTTCATACGCCAATGAAGGTTGTCCTTATCATTGTCATTCGGATCTTTCCAATAATACTTCCAAAATTCAGACAATTCGTGGATGTAGGCGCCTTCCGCACGGATCACTTCACCGAATACACCGTCCTGAGCCATTAACAATGACTTCATTTCATAGTCATCGTAGCAGCAGTTTTCAAGGATGAAGCAATGGAGACGGGTCTTTTCAGACAAGTCAATCAAGTTCCAGCATTGTTCAAGGTTCATGGCCGAAGGGACTTCGATGGCCGCATGCTTGCCGTTTTCCATTGCACACTTGGCTACGGGGAAGTGGTGGTTCCAATCTGTTGCGATGTAAATCAAGTCCACGTCCGGACGCTTGCAGAGTTCTTCATATCCCTTTTCGCCATAATAGATGGCAGCCGGAGCCAAACCTGCGTTGCGGAGATGACGCTGCTGTGCTTCGGCACGCTTTTCCTCATAGTCACAGAGCGCAACGATTTCCACCCCGGGAATTTGGCAGAAGCGGATCACTGCTGACGGGCCACGCATACCCAACCCCACAAAACCGATACGTACGGTCTTGACAGGAGCGGCCGTCAACCCCAAAACGTGTTCCTGACCGGCAGGACGTTCCGGCGTGTCAATCACGATAGTACCCTTATCCCAATGCCATTTGGTAGAAGGTGACAATGACTGTGCATTTGCAATTTGGAATCCCATAGCCGACACTGCCAGCAATGCTACGGCTATTATTTTCTTTAATTTCATGTTTAAATAAGTTTTTAAGATTAATGAATAGGGTATCCAATTTAAAGTTCCAGCTTTTTACAAAAAAAGCAATCATATATTTCTCAAAATACTGATAACCATATAATATATATGATATGATTTAGCAAAGAAAAATACGATGCTTTTTATCAATTAAAAAGCATATCAAAAAAATCTTCTAATTCATAATCAATAGATTAAAATCTTGAATCAATCTCTCAATTGAGAACATATAACAGAATACCTTAATTAATAAATTATTTTGCCAAGCTATAAACCACATTCATTATCCTCTGTCCGATTTCATCGGCAGCTTCCATGGTTGAAGCTTCAGAATATACACGAATAATCGGTTCGGTATTACTCTTGCGGAGATGAACCCACTTATCAGGGAAATCAATCTTCACACCGTCGACATCGTTCACTTCTTCGTCCTTGTACATTTCCTTCACCTTAGCAAGGATAGCATCCACATCAGTTTCAGGAGTCAAGTCAATGCGGTTTTTTGCAATGAAATAAGGAGGATAAGTTGCACGGAGCTTGCTTACAGTCTTACCTTCGTGTGCCAAGTGGCTCAAGAACAAAGCAATACCTACCAAAGCATCACGACCACAGTGGCTTTCCGGATAGATGACACCACCATTGCCTTCACCGCCGATTACAGCGTTGGTAGCACGAATCTTAGCCACTACATTCACTTCACCTACAGCAGAAGCGTTGTATTCGCAACCGTACCTGCGAGTTACATCGCGGAGAGCACGTGTAGAACTCAAGTTAGAAACGGTGTTGCCTGGAGTATACTTCAGTACATAATCGGCTATTGTTACCAAAGTATATTCTTCACCGTACATCTTACCGTCTTCGCAAATCATAGCCAAACGATCAACGTCCGGGTCAACCACGAAAGCTACATCGTAACCGCCCTTAGCCATCAAGCCCATGATGTCACCAAGGTTCTTTTCCAATGGTTCCGGATTGTGCTGGAAGTCACCGGTCGGATCGCAATAAAGTTTTTCTACCTTTTCCACACCCAAGCGTTCCAACAGCTTAGGAAGGATTACACCACCTACCGAGTTCACGCAGTCGATAGCCACCTTGAACTTGGCGTTGCGGATAGCTTTCAAGTCCACCAACTTCAATGCCAAGACAGCTTCGATGTGCTTGTCATCGTAAGTGTTGTCTTCGCGATAGTTGCCCAAGTTGTCGATGTCGGCAAAGTCGAATTCTTCGGCAGCAGCGATGCGGAGCACTTCCTGACCTTCTTCTGCATTCAAGAACTCACCGTTTTCGTTCAGTAATTTTAAGGCATTCCATTGACGGGGATTGTGGCTGGCAGTCAAAATGATACCACCGCAAGCACCTTCCATAGTTACTGCCAATTCTGTAGTCGGAGTTGATGCCAATCCGATATTCACTACATCAAAGCCCATACCCATCAAGGTACCGCAAACTATGTTCTTCACCATTTCGCCAGAGATGCGTGCATCACGGCCTACCACAATCTTATTGCTCCTGTTGGTAGTTGTCTTACGAATCAGCGTTGCATATGCTGAAGTGAACTTAACAATATCCAACGGATTAAGGCCTTCACCTGCTTGGCCTCCGATTGTTCCGCGAATACCGGAAATAGATTTGATTAATGTCATAATTTATAAGATTTATACTAAACTTTCAAGAATATTTTCTTTTGATACATCATCCATAAAATGCCATAAATAATGACAGCATTCACTACGGCTATCCATGCCTGGTAATAGTCACCTAAGAATTGTTCCAATCCGTGGAACAATGAATAACCGATGCAGTTGAAACTGATACACGATGCCAGCATGTAAGCTGCAATCGAGTTCATGCCGTACACCTTCAGCCATTCCGTATGCTTACACCAGCCTTTGTGGTCGATAGTCCAAAAGAATACAGCCATTAGCAAAAAGCACCATCCGCTGGTTTGAAGCACCATGGAACTGGTCCACAGTTTCTTGATGACCGGCATCTGAAAGCTCCATAACCATCCGGCGGCAACCAATAACACACCAATAACCGCTAATAGATAGAACTTTCGTACCGATTGTCGTGTTTTGTCTTTCAGGATATATCCGGCAAACAAACCGGTCAAAGTGGTGACGGCAAAGTTCAGACTGCTCAATATCCATGTATAACGGTACCAAGGTGCGAAGACTACTTGTCCGTCCTGTACGGTGGCTGCATCTCTGAACCTTCCTAATAAAGTGCGGTCTATCCATTCGGCCAAATTCCCGTCCGGAGTATAGTTGCCGTAGCCGTATCCGTCCACACTGATGAACTCCATGCATCCCCAAAAGGTAAACAGCAATCCGGCGGCAATGCCTATTTGGGTCTTGACTCTTGTATTCAGGAACAGTAGGGATGCCACTAGATAACCCACGGCTATGGATTGAAGGGTGTTGGTATATAGATAGATACGTTCCGGATTCAAGGCAAGGAGGTTTCCTTGGCACATCATACCGAATATCCATAACAAGATGACTCGTTTCAATATACGTCTATATGCTTGTCCCTTGACTGCTTCTTTCCGATAGCGCGACAAGGCGAACGGAATGGATACACCGCTCATGAACATAAACAGGGGCATCACCAGGTCCCAAGGCGACAGTCCTTCCCAATCCATGTGGGTAAAATTCCACATGAAGTAATCAAACCAAGGGGCATCGATGGCATGGGCCAATGGATGCATGATGCCTTCCAAGGCTACCAGACAAAAGAGGTCAAATCCGCGCAATACGTCCAACGATTCAAGGCGCTGTTTCGTAATGTTTGTTCCCATAATCATTCTGTTGTTACTGTGTTCGTTGTGGTGCATCATTTTCCTTGATTTCATAATAATACCTCCGACATTCTCATTTAAGTTCATAACAAACGACAACTTGATTGTCGTCATCCTTAAAATTCTCAATACGTTCAATGTCTTGTTTATCCATCAAAGCTTTATCTATAAACGTATTTACTTTATGTGGCAATGCAGCGTAATAGAACTTATTATCCTCAATAGCTGACGGAATGGGAAATGTGTATTCTTTTTCCTGTTGATATACTGTCACTTTCCCGTTTTTCTTTTTATAAGCAAAATAGGAATTCTGTTCTTTCATAAAATAACCAATATCCGTATCATGCAAATGAAATTTATCCAATACTATAATCTTATCTGTTTTCATGAGATAGTACATGTAATAATCCATCGGCATATCTTGAGGGATTTCCTTTATATTGACACTTCCCTCATTAAAATCATAGATGGCAACCGGATGTAGGGACAGAGTACTTTTATCTACCTCATAAAGCGTATCGCAAGGATAAGAATAGGAATAGAATAATGCATTATTGTAATTTGCCAATCTGAAATGTGAGGTAATCCCTATTAAATCAGGATATTCATCATGTATGGTCTTCAGAATTTTTTCTTGTTTCACCGAATAGAAATAAATATCCTTGGGGTCATTGATGATATAGATATCTTCCGTCAGTTTGGCATAGGAACGCATTTCCCTCGCAGAACGGGTGGAGTCTGTATATTCATTTGATAAGAATGCACCAGCTTCAGGAAATTATCATACTCTCTTATTCGGGGAGAAAACGGCTCATAGATGCCGATGTGGCTATTATCATCTATATACATACTGGATACCCCAATATAGTCATTAGGTCCCTGTCCAAGGAGATGACGTGTGCTATGGATGTACTTCCCTTTTCCATCGAATACCATAATTTTATTCCGGTCATTGTTTATGAAAATTTTACCGTTTTGTACCTGCATGGAGACAATCCGTTTTATTAAACAAGAATCATTCGTTTCCAGCGGAATGATAGAAATGTGTTTCACTATATCTGCCATATTCAATGGCTGGCTGGTAGATATATCTATCTGAATCACTTTATCATTCATATCATCTTGCTTGGAGCAGGATGAAAAAAAGAGAGTAAATAGTGATAGTATGTATGCAATCTCTCTTAAATCCATAAGTTTGTTTATTTTTGTTTACTAGGGTGTCCAGTTTGATGTTCCGGTTTTTGATTCAAAAAACATTCGTATTCTACTCAAAGTACTGATAACCGTATAATAATGGGGAATGTTGCAAAGAGAATTATGTTTTTTTAGAGTTAAATTCGCTTCAAAACAACATTGTTCTAATTCATAATCAATAGATTAAACTGTTGAATCAATATCAAAATTGAGAACATAGAACTGAATACCCTATTTGTTTACTTATTATTTAAATGCAAGCACAAGCATATCCGCCACCTATGGGAGAAGTTATTTTGTATCTCGTACATTTACCTTGAACCCAATTACCCTCCACATATTGAATAGGACACCCACCAGAACATTTACCGTTGTTCATTCCATATGTAGATGAACCGATAACTTGCCCACCAACAATTTGTTTCATTTCACTCGCGTTCATTACTTCGTGCTCATCATGCAGCATCATTTTTTTTAACTTCATAATTGTATTTTTTTTAGTGCTATTAGATATTCACTCTACAGTGACCTCATCACTGCTCTCTAATTTGTTTCATCTTTTCATTTATAATAAAAATTAAACGATACAATGTCATTGTTTTATTTTTTCTGCGTAAATATAGGCAAAAATATGAAAATTCCTATAATGGACATAATCAAACCGCCAATTGTACCTGCTGCTAACGGAAACCAGAAGGCTTCTTTTCCCGTACCTACTATGAACGGAATGAATCTTCTACATCAGCTATCCGGTAATATTGGTATAGCTTCTCCTTATCCACCTTGCCGGTGAATGTAATCCCGCTACGGATGCCGCTACATTCTTTCAGGCAGATGTTGTAACTATCATCACCAGCCAATATCAAACGGGTATGAAGATATACATCCAAGACTCGTCGGAATGCCTTAATTAAAAAGTCCACTCCTTTGATGCTGTCCAGTCTGCCAACAAACAAGATAATGGAATCCTCTGCATCGAATGATAAGGATTGCTTCATTTTTTTTCGTTCTTCCTTTGCTATCATTCTTCCCTCATCTTTCAGACCATTGTAAATAACAGTAGTTTTTTCGGGTTTCAATTGATAGTCTGCAATCAACAAATTTCGTGTAGTTTACGACAAACAAATAACCTTATCTATTGTATTATGACTCGGCACAATACCATCAAACTGTTTGAAATTAAGAAAGTCCATACTATTCAAAGAAGAAATATGGAACTTTTCTATAGTGGATATAATGGCTTTCCTAACCGATAGTCCTAATTCTTGTAAGTATTGGAGTGTCTTGAAAACACTTTTAAAAAAAAGAAAGAAGTTAAAGGTGTGTTTCACGACACACCTTTAACTCATGACTAAAACTATCAGTTTTTGTGTGATACTTCTTAAATTCTATTTTTTAAATTCCGTGATGCGTACAGTCCACACCTTTTCGGTGCCGTCTGCCGCTTTCACCACGTACTTGTTCGTGTGTGTCCAGTCACCGGGAACGCCCAATGTAGGAGCGTCCTCAATCGGTATGACATGAGCAGCAGTGGATACTTTCATATATCCGGCTAACTTACTTTGAGATACTTCAGCACGTATGCTTTCCGTATACTTGTTATCTGCTGCCGGAACTGTCACGATGCAATCTACTGTGGCTGCGTCATTGTTTATTGTATATCTACATTGCAATTCTTTGTTTACCGAAATGTTTTCACCGGTAAGACCATCCTTGTCGGGACCATAATATTTATGATAAAATCCTACCTTCGTGATTTCGGCTTCACCATAAGCTGGCAAATCTTCTTTACAGCTACTGACAAAAGGCAGGCACAACAGCATGAGTAACCATAAAATATTCATTTTCAATTTCATATTCGTTCTATTTAGAATTTATAAATTACCATTCAGGATTCTGATCGGCATCACTTAATGCCGGATTTGCATTAATCACTCCTTGCGGAATGGGGAACAGATAGCGACGGGTACGGAACTCACGCTGGTCATTGGTAAACTGTACCTGTCCCACAAACATACGCTGGCGGTCTTTGGAAATTTCAGAGAATGTAGCCGGACAATTCAGTTCCGGAATCACGCTGGTCGGAGCCAGACCATGGTTGGCTTCCTGACCGTACTTTCCCCAACGCAGCAAACTCCAGTAGTAATCACCTTCCAAAGGAAGTTCCACGTTACGTTCACGTTTGTAGTCTATCCATGCTTCTGCCAGATTGGTAGCCGTAGAAGCCGGCAGACCTCCGTGTACTTCACGTGTCTTGTTTATCACGTTCATAGCTTCCTGCCACTTGCCTTGGCAAAGCAACGCTTCCGCCTTGTTCATCAATACGCGGCCCAAACGGAAAACCACATAATGATAATCTGTGAGCACATCGACGAACGGACGGGGCGATACATTGTAGATACTCTTACGCCACATGTAGTTGGTCAACGGCATGTGCGAAGTACCTGGATTTCCCACACGTGAGCAGCGGTTCAGGTTACCCTTTTGACACATAGTGATGGTTTCACCGTAGAACTGACAAGAGTCGTATACGATGGTAGCGTAAAAACGTTTGTCACGGTCACCGTAAACCAACTCGTTCAGTTTGGTACCGTCTTTAGACACGTAGCCCTTGCCGTTTACCAGTTCTTTCGGGTCGTAAGCCATGTCAGCCACATCACTGACAGGCACTTCGTTCACACTGTTCTTGAACTGGGTGGATTCGTTCCAAGGTACGGCCTGATTGGTCAAACGGTCGATGACCAGGTAATTGTCCACCAGATTCTGTGAAGGTGCGTGCGACATCCAGCACTCGAAGATGAAGTCAGTCTTCATCACGGGTGAGCAACCAAAATTCTTGATGGCGTCGTTGTTCTGGTTCGGAATCATCTCCTGCATCAAAGTGTTTCCACACGTGTTGTTATCCTTGCTGAGGTATCTTGCCAGAATGATTTCCGGAGAAGAATACGCTCCGTCCTGATTGAACATGCCTTCGTAGTTGCTGTCCAATGTATAGCCTTGGATGGCGTCCACTGCATCGATGGCTTGTTGGAACAAGGCTTTCTCTCCCGTATAGGCGGCTGCCGTCAGACAAACTTCAGACTTCAGCGCCAACGCCGCGTTCTTGTTCAAACGACCGGCCTTCGATTCGGTGGGCAGCCCGGCAATGGCATCGTCCAGATCTTTCAATATATAATCATAGGATTCCTTGATGGTCGAAGTCAGTTTCAGATTGAAATCATCCTCTTCCGTCAATACACGGTCTACCCAGATGACACGTCCCGTATGCTTGGCCTGGTAATAGTAAGTCATGGCGCGAAGCATCTTACCTTCGGCTATCAATTCAGTTTTCGATTTTTCATCGATAGGAGAAGCGGCCACTTTCTCGATAATCAGGTTACAACGGCGGACAGTGCCGAAATCACCGAAACCGAAATCCCATCCACGATCTACCAATTCGCGCACTGCATTGGGAGAACCCTGATATACATAAACGGAATTGGTGGTAAGACAGTCTTCCGTCTTGAAATCTGTATATTTGGGTATGACATCGTTATAGGTTTGCAATATGAAAGCCTCTGCCGTAGAACGGGAGCTCCATACCAATTCTTCCGAATAGCTTTCCGAAGGCTTCGTGTCCAGAAAGTCATTACATCCTTGCAATACGCCTGCAGTGCAGAACAGCAACGGAACAATATATTTGTTTATTTTCATAATATTCTGTATTAATAGTTTAGAAACCGATATTTAAGCTGACGGCATACGTTCTGGTGGTCGGATAATCATAGAAGTTGGTATTTCCGATTTCCGGGTCCATACCATATTTGGTAGCCGGGCTGATAGTAAACAGGTTATATCCGGACAGGGCCAGCGTACACTTGGTTATCCAAGGAGTCTTCTTCAACAGCTTATGCTTAAAGTCATAACCCACGTTCAGTGTTTTCAAACGCAGATAGGCTCCGTTTATCAGCCAGAAGTCAGACTGTGTATAGTTATTATTTCCATTAATAGTTCCGCTACTTCTCAGACGCGGATATTTGGCGTCGGTATTATCCGGAGTCCAGGTATCGCCCATAAAGTCGTAGATAACGGGCAGATAACCCGTATCCTGTCCTAGACCTTGTATCATATCACCCATATACATATCTCTGGAGGTTGCACCCTGCCAAAGCATGTACGCAAACCAGCCCTTATAGCTTACATCGAAATTGATACCATAGTTAGCACGCGGAAAACCGTTCTTACCGATGCGGTGCTGGTCGTCACCGTCAATAAGGCCATCGCCATTGAAATCCTTGTACTTCAAGTCACCGGCACCCAAATTAACGGAACCTTGACGGATAGGCGAGTTTATGATGTCCTCTTGGTCGCGGTAGAAACCTTCACATTCATAACCGATACCCCAATATCCTTTGGCCTGAGTGGTGCGCTTGTATGGATTCTTCAGGTCGGCTTCCGATTCAAACGGATTGATATTGTAAAATGCGTCGAAGTAAGTCAGATTGACCGAAATGCCATACTTCCATCCAGCTCGTTCTTCTTTCCACTGTATAATGAAGTCCAAGCCTTGACGGATGTGTTCACCGTTGGTCTTTACATACGGAAGAGCTGTACCCAACGGCGCTGTATAGTTCACGTTGGAAGGAGAGGCCAGGTAACCGGTAGTCACCTTGCGGAAATAGTCGATAGAACCGGACAGGCGGTTGTTCAATGAACCGAAGTCGATACCGATATTCATATCCTTCACGGAATACCAGCTGATATCCTTACTCACCAAACCACCTTCGGAGAATCCCGGCATCCATTGTCCGCCAATATAGTAGCCACGCTCCTCCAAGTTATAACTCTGCAAATAAGCGTAGCGCTCGATGTTGGACTGTCCGATTTCACCATACGAACCACGAATCTTGAACGTATCAAAGATGTGGCGTTCCTTCAAGGTTTGCCAGAATCCTTCTTCCGAAATTACCCATGCCAACGAACCGGAGAAGAATGTTCCCCAACGCTTGTCTTCCGGAAACAGGTCGGAACCATCGTAACGCATACTCGCCTCTGCCACATACTTGCTGGCATAGTCATACTTGATACGGGCTATCACGGCCGCATTGGCTGCCTCGCCTTCCGCCGAACTGTTTTTGGCAGTGCTTACAGGACCGGCTCCCATTTGGTCAACATCCAGAATGTAATCCACACGACTCAAGCTGGAATTGTCATAAGTACTCTTGTTGGCTTCGATACCGATGGTAGCACCGACGGTGTGTACCTTGTTAAAAGTCTGGTCATAGTTGGCGAAGAACTGGGTCGTCCAATTATTTCCCTGAAAATGGGATTTAAACAGTTTCGGTTTTTGCAGAGTACCCATGTTGCCTTCAATGTCGTACATCGGAGCAGTCTTGACCCACTGCTTGCTCTTGTCACTGTTGATGCGGTAACGTCCCAAAGCCTTGAATTTCAATCCCGGTAACCAAGGCACCGCCCAGTCAAGTATCAAATTGGCCGTAACGGACATGATATCGTTGTTCAGATAACCGGATTCCGGGCTGATTTCAGCCAGCGGGTTATCGGATGTCTGATAAAGATCCCCGTTCTTGTTATAAGCCAGTTCTGTTGGCTTTTTGTTCTGAAGGTGAGACCATACATAATAATAACCGGTACCGAAATGAGAAGAAGGTTGGGTCTGATTCGTAATATAACCATCAATACCCGAAGTCACCTTCAAACCAATTTCCTTGAAGTCAGCCACCAGATTGGTACGCATATTGTAACGGTGCAGGTTGTTTGTATTGGTATCGTATAAGGATTCCTGCTTGTAATAAGACAATCCGGTAAACAATTTCAATTTCTCACTACCACCGCTGATGGACAGTGTATGCTTTTGTTCCGGAGCAAAATCGCGGAGCGCCAAATCCATCCAGTCCGTATTGGGATAATTGTAAGGATCGGAACCTGTACGATATTTCTCCAGCGCTTCATCAGTATAAGGAACGGTTTTGCCATCGTTTCTAAAACTCTGGTTTACATAGGATACTGCCGTATAGGAATCCAATTTTTCGGGCTGTTCTGCCAATTGGGTAAAACTGAATGTACCGTTGTAATTGACAGACATCTTGCCGGCTTTACCCTGTTTGGTGACAATCAGCAAGATACCGTCGGCAGCACGCGCACCATAAACAGCGGTGGCCGAAGCATCCTTCAGGATGGTCATCTGTTCGATATCCTCGGGATTCAGATTCTCAAAGTCTCGGTATTCAGAGATAACATCATCGATTACCACCAGCGGAGTGCTGCCACCACGGATAGAAATGGTAGAAGTCTTACCGATACCACCACCGGAAGAGGCTACGATGACACCCGGTACCTGACCGGCCAGTGTTTGGGTAATGTTGGCGGAAGGAACCTTAGTCAGGTTTTCCGCATTGACAGTGGCCACAGCAGCGGTTGTCTTTCTTTTGGATGTGGTACCATAACCTACCACAACGACTTCATCCAATACTTCCGTATCTTCTTCCATGATAATCCGCAAGTTCTTTTCCTTGCCGATAACGATGATTTGATTCTTATATCCGATATAAGAAATGATGATGGTAGCCTTCCGAGGAACATTCAATTCAAAATGTCCGTCAAAATCGGAAATCACACCGTTTGTGGTACCTTCCACCACAATAGAAGCACCGATAATCGGTTCGCCGTTTTCATCCAGAATCGTACCTTCGATTCGTTCTTCCTGTTGTTGCACAATGGCAACGGATATTGCATCTGCCGACCCGGACGATGCGAAGATAGGAACAGCACACATGAGCGTGCAACCTATTCCTAAATACTTCAGATAATGCAGATAAGCATTAGAGATTAACAAATGATTCATAATTTTACATTGTTTATAATAGTTAGATTAGAAAAGAATATCGTTGTTATAATTTACAACGTCAACAATCCGTTTTTATGCTATAGTTTTTTCCTAATTAAAACATTAAATTGATTTTATTCATAATCAATAGCTTGTAAAAAAAACAGTCTAGCACTTTAGTAATAAGTAGAATAAGCCATCTGCAACACTTATCATACCCTAGTTCTAAAGCAAGACGAGCAAATTGTTTAAAACTATATTAATAAGTTCTGAAATTAAAGTTTTTTTATCTTTACATGTATTAGTTTTCAAGTTAACAAATTAACAAACAAGTCTGTTTTTAAAGACTTATTGTGATTTCGGAGGCAAATATATAAATATTTTCCAAAATAAAAAAATTCTTTATGAACTTTTTAAGAAATTTGTAACATAATCTAATAAAAAAGAAAAGAAATATCGCATGACCGGTCTCTTCATAAATATTATCTGCTCATTTTCAATAAATTATTTTTTGTACTGTCATGAAAGGAGAATGGATTTATAACAAAACGATGCGGACATTATTCATATCTATTGGCATATTGGCACCGCATCTTATTCCGTTATTCTTTATTTGGATGGTTGATATTCCTATACAAGCATAGGTATATCTATTAAATAAAACAATAAAGGGAGATGTTGCCATCTCCCGAGACTCACATCGGACTGTCTCCCTATAAAACTTCTTATTGACCAGTTCGATAGGTCTTCCTTATAGCTGATTCCCTTCCTCATTGACCCGGTAGAACTTTCTGCGTACCCGTAGGGAAATCTTGTTCGGACGAGTATATTTCATAATCAATAGGAAGCGTTCGTAACGCATTATATCCTGTGTGTGTTGGACAGGAAACGCTGCATGTTCAGGTAAAATTACAGGATCTCACGTGAGGGCAAACGATGGATACCGATAATGATCGGAAACATTCATCTAAAATATTCCTCAATAATGTTAGCTATCCTCACAGTTCTAAAGGAACTAATCCTACGAGGGAAAGAAACACAAAAAACTCTCTGCCAAGAAACGATTTTTAACAGAGGGCATTCTTTGCGTTTCGGCAGCTTTGTCACCTGCCGCCTCAAACTTTAAAGTAAAATTGGATGAGAGCCAAGAAGAACAGCTTTCGGTGGAACTCTTGACAAACAAGATAATAAGTGTGTTATCATCACCATAAAGCGCATGGAAGCAAATAAGTCGTGAACATTATGAACGATGCTATACACAAGAACGAATGAAAAGCCAATATTTGAATTTATTTATTTGAGAAACTGAATATCATGAATAATATCTTAATATCATTTCTGAAAACCTTGCATATGAAGCACACATCAGCTTATGCGGAAAAGCTCTATGAAGAGTATCCACATAAGTACAACTTATATGGACTTTCTAAGATGCTGGAGGAGTATGGAATAACCAATGCTGGAGTACGCATAAACGACAAGAACATACGTTCTTTGGAAGTCCCTTTCATTGCACATATTGGCAATGACTTTGTGGTGGTAGATCAAGTAACGGACAAACAGGTATACTACCATTGGAAGGACAAGGATATCAAAGTTTCCATAGAACAATTCCAAAACTTATGGAGCGGTGTAATACTTATTGCAGAACCGGATGAAACATCCATCAAACCCGGAATACAAACAACATCGGAAGCAGTGAGACAGTAATTCAAACTGTGTCAATTCCTAACAAGTAAAATTATTTACAATTTTACTTTCGGATAAATATCTGAAAATCAGATATATTTGAAATAATGTTAGACCAAAGAAAAGACAAATTAAAGGATTGACACAGTCCTATTTACGTTCCCGAAGCAGTATCTTTTGAACGTTTGTCAAAACTTTCTATTAGTTAGTTAAATTAGTCAAGACTTAATCTGACAATTATTTACATCTTAATCTAATTATCAGAAAAAGTCTTGTTTATCGCACTTCAAGATATTATTTAATTTCCTTAATGCCAAACTTGTCTTTTATCTCGTCATTCCACCGTTTCTGCCGTTTATTGATAATCTCTTGTTCCGAAATATAAGACCCTTCGCAGACAAACTTCAGCGAGTTACAACTTTCTTGATATTTGGCCGGAACATCAGGAGCATAAACTGTCTCTTCCATATGTAGTGTATCGCCGACAGCAAGTTTGTTTTGACCGCTTGTGCGCCCTGAGCCTACAGCATCATCATCACTCATTATCAGGTAATACAAACGGAAATACTTTTCCACCGTAGCCGTAATCACAGCATCAAACTTTACTTTGAGACGTGTGCCTTTTTCTCCACCGCTCAACAATCCCGGTTCAGGCAGAACGACTTTCTCAATCTGGATATCGGACACTATCTTGTAGGGTAGTTCATCCTCCTGTGAATAGGGAAGAACCCGGCCCGGCATTTTGTCGGCAAGAGGCTGTGCCTCTTGTCCGGCTTTATCAAAGGCATCTTTCATTTCAGCTATAATAGCAAGAGAGGCTTCCTTTTCCTTGCCTTTGGCTATGTTTTTCATCTTTTCAATGATTTCCACCTGCTTTTTCTCATAGATGCTGGGAATTCTACCAAACAAGCTGTCATTGTTACCGTTGCCGGTTGTACCATCCCCGCAGGAAGCAAGTATCATGGCCGCAAAACATGCAGCTGCACCCAATAGCTTTTTTGTTTTCATCTTGTTCTCATTAAATGGTTACTATATTAGAATTTACTTTCAACAAATTGTATGATGATTTCACCTTTACGATTGACATAAGATGACTTTTCCTCTGTAGTTCTAAGATTGGTTATATAAAGTGCTTTTCCCTCATGGAAATCACTGCATAAGTTATCATATATCAAATCCCCTTTTTGAGAAATAAAAGTATAGCGGGTGTTACCAAATTTGTCAAGTCCGATAATATATCCGCCATTGAAAAAATAGCCTTGTGCACCACTTTGAATGATATGATCTTCAGTGCTCTCTTTATTCGCATCAAAATTGTCAAAGTAAGCGGTCTTATTGAAATTTTTGTCTATAATAAAAGTATGTCCGATACCACGTCCCACTTCTTGTTGGTAGAGTAATGCATGTCCGTTATGGAATGAACTAATACGCTCCAACATGTCATCTCCATACTTGAAAGGACCCTTTATGATGGTTCCCGTCTTGTCAATGTAAAATTGCTCTTTCTCTTTATTGGCGATTACTGCATATCCGTCAGAAAATGATTTGGGCTGAATTGTATAAGTAAGCGGAATTACTAATTTCCCGGTTGTATCTATGAACCCCCATTTCTCCACTTCACCAACTTTTCCACATACAGCCGCCATTCCATCACTGAAATCAAGGACCTGAAGATAAGTGGCGGGTATTACTTCTTTGCCGTTTATATCCCGGAATCCCCATACTATTTTACCGGAGTCTGAACGCTTTTGATAAGCAGCAAGGCCATCGCATAAGGGACGATTGACTAAATCTTCATACCAGCCTTCGATATTTAAATTCGGAAAGATGAACTCACCTTTCGTATTGATATACTTTAGGAAAGGTTTATCACCAAACTTTATAGGATTGGTACAGACTAAAGCCACACCATCAACGAAATTACTGGCTTTCTTTATATTGTCAAGTTGTTTTACGACCTTTCCTTCATTATCATACAATATCGCTTTGTACACGTACGTACCATTTTCTTTTTCTATACAGTCTATCACACGATTGTCGCTGAATCTCATATTTGTCATAGCCTTCTGGTTGTATATATCCTTGTCAGATACGGAAAAAACATTGTCTCCTTGCTCGTTGATATAAAAAGAACCATTTTTAGGGGTATGGATAAAAGCCAGACCGCAAGAAAATTCGCCACAGCGTATTCCTGAAGCTTTATCCAATATTATTCTCTTTGTCGCAGATGTCTCATGGATTTCAACAAGAGTCTTTTTTGAACCATCAGTCCCGAAATTTCCATGATACAACCCCTTTAATGTTTCATCAGTCGATTGTTGTCCAGCCGTATTGCTTTCTTTACTTGATTGATTCTCATTAGATGTGGCTTTTAATTCCTTTTCTACTGCTTTCTTAATTTTTTAAAAAAAACTTTGTGCATTAGTATTGTCAGGGGAACACATTGCCATAACAATACAAAGAATAAAAAATTTTTTCATTTTAGTAAACATGTCCTCCAGTTCCATATAGGGCGGTTAAATAAACATAGAAGCGTGGAACTGCATGCCACGTCTTAAACTGGAGGTCCTGAGAAAACCTTTACGACAGATATGGTTATAGCAGCCCACGCTATAGCGTGAGAACCACTATGCTATCCTTGTCGTACTTTGAAATTTCTCAGGTTTCCAGTCTACAAGATAAGCATAACGCTTCTTCAAATTCTAAAATGTCCTGGAGAGAGAGTTTTCTCTCTTCAAATGCAAAAATATGAAAAAATGCAGGAAACGCAATAACATTTCCTGCATTTTTTATATTGGTACATAAGTATTTATAATCAGATAAGGCATCCATACTTTACAGTTTGGAATTTCACACATCCATTTTCAACAATAGTCATATCCGCCCTTTCCGTCACATCGTTATTGAAATTTCATGGAACGACCGGTTAAGACAGTCGCCGAACATCGTCAGATCCTTGTCGATTTTCTCGGTGGTGATCTTACAGTACTTCTGCGTAGTAACTATGTTCGTATGTCCCAGAACCCGGCTCACACTTTCGATGGGGACCCCCTTGCTTAAAGCCAGCGTTGCGAATCCATGACGGCTTGAATGGAACGATATGTTCTTGGTAATCCCGCACTCCCTTATCATCTGCTTCAACGGCTTGCAGATTGACCAGTAATTCAGGTCGGGAAACACGAACCCGTTCTCCTGGAACCTCTCGTAACGCTTGATAATCTGCAAGGGAATATCCAGCAGTTTAACCTGGAAATTCACTTTCGTCTTGTGACGCTTGGACAGTATCCATTTCTCACCGTTCACTTCTGCAATGTCATCGGTGGTCAGTTCCTTTATATCCACAAAAGACAGGGCGGTGAAGCTGGCAAAGACAAACAGATCTCGGATATAAGCCAGCTTCCTGTTTGAAAACTCGTGAGTCATTACCGTCTTGATCTCATCCTCAGTCAGGTATTCCCGTTCCTTGACGTTCTGGTTGACGCGATATTGTGCAAACGGGTTTCTCGGTGTCAACCCGTTGTAATGGGCTTTCGCCACAATTGTTTTCAGCCACATGCAGTTTGACCATACACTGGCGTTATGAAGCCCCGCATCAGTGGAAAGATAGATCTCGTACTCCTTGATGAAGTCAGGGGTAAGCTCAAGCATGGAAATGTCACTTCGTCTGTAGCATTTCTTTATGAATGCCGCCAGATGGTTTCTTGCCCTTACCCGCACCCGATACGAGCCTTCCGCCCGGTCTATACCGATACGCTTCCTGAAACTCTCGTTGTCCTTATCGAACGCACCGAGAAGTGTTTCGTATTCCGTACCGAGCCCTTGAAAGGCATTGCGTACCATTTCAGCCGTAACGAACGCTTCCCTGTCTGAAAGACGCTGATAGTGCTTGATGATTTGGGCCTTAATGTTGTCCAGGGCGAGATTAATGTCCCGCGCTTCCCTGCTCTTTCCTTTTGCCCGGTTGCCCTTGGCGTCCCAAAGCTCTTTGGCAATGGTCTGTTTGCAACTGAATTGGGCTACGGAACCATTGATTGTCACCCGTCCCATAATCGGAACAAGACCGTTTTTCTCCTTACTGCCGTTCACGTAAAACAGCACTTTGAATGTACTTCGCATAATCCTATTTGTTTTTGTTACAAAATTAGTTATCAGCGAGTTATACATTGCTACGCAAAATGAGGCAGGTAGTAGAAACAATCTCCGACTCTCAATTAATTAACCTGATTACCGGGTAATGATTTGGCAACCGTTCGCCCTCGTTACCTTTCGTTTCTCTGCACTTTGGCATTGGAGAGGTCTTCATCGGTTTTCCTCATAAGTCATTGAATGCCAGTTACAATATCTTCATTTATTCGTTTCTAATTGATTTTTCCAGAAATAAATTTTATATTTGTCAAAAGATTTATAGAGCTGGTTGGTATAGCTTGAAGGTCCGTCCGTATTTTTGTGAACAATGTAGTTGATAGAGTTGTTTTGATTTGACAATCAAATATTTGTTATGAAACATTTTGTCCTTTTATTGTCTGTTATTAGTTTGCTGGTTGCTTGTGGCAGGCAGCGAGAGGCACAGGTTGTTGGCGATTCGGCAACCTTGGGGGAGAGAATGGAGGAGAAACATGATACATTATCGGCAAGGGAAGAAATAATTTTGCCTGAAGTGTCTTTGTTAAAGGCTTCTGATGTGATATTGACCAAAGAACTGCTTTACGACAAATATACTTTGGACGACGTTTATCCTTATAAAGACACGGTGCGTTCTTTCAAATGGGAGGTGATGCGTAAGTGTCTGGCTTATATTGAAAACATGCAGCAGGATTCTGTCCGCTGGGTGGTGTTGCAGAATTATCGAAATTTGAATAGTGAAGCTCCGCTGGTGCGTCGCTATGTACGTAATGCCTACCGTCGTGTAGCCGATACATTGGGTGTGGAGCGTTATCAATCTGTACCTCTTTATCTTTTGACTGATACGTTGACTCCCGAACGTTACGGGCGTGATGGCACCATCGCCTATCTGCAGGGGCGTGAAGGTAGCTTTTGCCGTATCCTGCCGGCTACGTTCGAAGAAGAATGGCTTGTACCTGAACGTTATCTGAAACCCTTGGCAGACACTACAGTTTTTCACCACGTCATCTTTGTCGATCGTCGTGACCAAAACATTGCTACGTTGGAGCGGACGGGCAGAGGAGAATGGAAGATACGCAGCATGAACCCTGCCACGACAGGTCGGCATGCGCCACCCTATGCGCAGGAAACTCCTCTTGGCATGTATCTCGTTCAGCAAAAGAAGACGCGTATGGTTTTCCTGAAAGATGGTTCGGCTGAGACGGGGGGATATGCTCCCTATGCCAGCCGTTTCACCAATGGTGCCTACATCCATGGAGTGCCGGTCAATGTGCCACGTACAGCCATGATAGAGTATAGTTGGTCGCTGGGCACTACGCCTCGTTCACACATGTGTGTACGTAATGCCACGTCTCATTCAAAATTCATTTTTGATTGGGCGCCTGTGGAGCAAGCGTTAGTGGTAGTCATTGAATAGAGGAAAGAGCATTTGTCACTTTTAACTATCTGTCTGACAGACGTTCGGACGAAATTCTGTAATTTTGCGCCCGAACGTTTTAGGATTTTCCAGAATGAAGTTACGATATATCCTTTTGTGTCTGTTGTGGTTACTTCCGTGTACAATGTGGCGGGAGGAAGGCGGCGTATCTCAACGTCCGACAGCTTCTCTTGTTTCGGAAGCGGATGCCTGCCGCAGTCTTTACCACGACATGGGACTGGAAGGCGTAGTCAATTGGAAAGCCTTCCGACAAGCCGTAACAGGTTATCAGCGTATTGAAGGGCGTAAGCGCGACGTATTGACGCTGATAGATTTCTCTTTGCCTTCCACGGCCGAACGCTTTTTTGTGTTCGATATGGCTCGGCGTCGTTTACTTTTCTCTTCTGTTGTAGCTCATGGGAAAAATAGTGGTGAGAACTATGCCACTTCTTTTTCCAATGAATACGGCTCCTATAAAAGTTCCCTTGGCTTCTATCTTACCGGCTCCACTTATCAGGGGAGTAACGGCTATTCTCTCCTTCTTGACGGATTGGAGAAAGGTATCAATGACCGTGCTCGCGAGCGGGCTATCGTAGTACATGGTGCTGCCTATGCCGATCCTTCAGTGGCCAGTCGGGGTGGAAGGCTGGGACGCAGCTTCGGATGCCCTGCTTTGCCGCAGAAATTGTCACGCCCCATTATTGATGCGATCAAGGACGGAAGTGTGATGTATATTTATGCTCCCACGCCTGAATATCTGGCTCAAAGTACAGTGCTGAATGCGAGTGACCTGCCTGATGCTATTTGATATAAATCAATTCGTCTGCTTTCCTTTTTTTGCTAATTTTGCACCCGATTTCAGGAGAATACATACATGGCTAAGTCGGTGGAAATGACGGAGGGACGTACCCTGCCGCAAATTTTTTATTTTGCGTTGCCCCTGCTGATGGGCAATCTGTTGCAGCAGACCTATTCGATGGTCGATGCTGCTATTGTCGGAATATTCTTGGGCATCAATCCGTTGGCGGCGGTTGGCGCCAGTACTTCGGTTGTTTTCTTGATCTTAGGATTCTGTAACGGCTGTTGCGGAGGCTTTGGCATCCCTGTGGCACAGAAGTTTGGTGCACGCGACTATGTCACCATGCGTCGTTATGTGGCAGTCAGCCTTAAGTTGGCGGCGGTCATGTCCGTGTCGTTGGCGGTGATTACAGCCTTGCTTTGCGGCTGGATTTTACGTCTGATACGCACGCCTGAAAATATTTTTGATGATGCCTATTATTATCTGCTGGTCACCTTTATAGGCATTCCTTGTACTTTTTATTATAATCTTCTCTCCAGTGTCATTCGTGCATTGGGCGACAGCAAGACACCTTTCTGGTTTCTGTTGTTTTCTACCGTACTGAATATCTTGCTCGACCTTTTCTGCATTCTTGTGTTGGGGTGGGGAGTAGCTGGTGCTGCTATTGCCACGCTGATAGCCCAAGGGGTGTCGGCAATCTTGTGTTACTTTTACATGATGCGCCATTTCGACATTCTTCGCACGACACCTGCCGAGCGACGTTTTGACGGTCGTCTGGCGCGTACCATGCTTTCTATCGGTGTACCTATGGGACTTCAGTTCTCTATTACTGCCATTGGCAGCATCATGCTTCAGAGTGCCAACAATGCGTTGGGTACCGCCTGTGTAGCCGCCTATTCGGCTGCCATCCGCATCAAGATGTTCTTTATGTGTCCCTTCGAAAGTCTGGGTATTGCCATGGCTACCTTTGCCGGCCAGAACTATGGTGCCGGCAAACCTGAGCGCATTTGGCTGGGCGTGAAGTCCAGTGCACTGATGATGATGATTTATTGGGCATTTACCTTCTGCGTGCTCATGCCGGGTTCGCGCATGTTTGTACGGCTCTTTGTGGATGCTTCCGAGGTGGAAATCTTGGCCGATGCCGTGTTGTTCCTTCATGCCGCCGTTTGTTTCTTTCCTGTGTTGGGATTGCTTTGCATCCTGCGCTACACCATCCAAGGATCTGGCTTCACCAATCTGGCCATGCTTTCGGGTGTGTCCGAGATGATAGCCCGTATTTTGGTCAGTGTCATTGCCGTGCCTGCCTGGGGGTACATTGCCGTTTGCTTCGGCGATCCGACGGCTTGGGTCTTTGCCGATGCTTTCCTCATTCCCGCTTTCATCTATGTTTATCGAAGGATGAAACGGACGGCTTTCACCGTTGTTTCTTGATTCGGGGCATTTCGAGGGGTCGAAACCCATTTTTGAAACGGAAAAGTACATTTCGAGGGGTCGAAACCCATTTTTTGAAACGGAAAAGTACATTTCGAGGGGTCGAAACCCATTTTTTGAAACGG
>ENA-OOVE01000008-OOVE01000008.1-human-gut-metagenome-genome-assembly--contig:-NODE-8-length-81690-cov-15.180572_pt1 | contig 81690 bp, 102 predicted proteins | sample MGYA00241556_ERZ501294 | MGnify/ENA primary metagenome ERZ501294 (study PRJEB25962, sample SAMEA2042283) | human gut metagenome | biome: human gut; feature: human-associated habitat; material: faeces...
AGATGCTAGTAAAATGTTAGAAACTTTCTTAGTATTCTTATTGTTAGAAACTAAGACTGCTCTATGATTTATTGCCTCCTTTCGAGCAATAACAAAAAAAGCCTCAACTGGGAAGTTATCTACCTCTAAGGTATTTAATATTTCCTCAAACTGAGACTTAGTTATATGGATAGATGGTTCACGCATAAATATATTATTTTATAATATAATAGGAACTCCTTACTCCAAAGAGTTTCTGATTTGAATCAGTTCTTGATAACTTTGATACCGAGTAGCATATACTAGCTTAAGTGTTTGTTTTCTTCCCAAATCATTTACATCAAAACTCTCTGGAAGAAATACTACCTTGACTTTTTTATAAGCTACTAATTTAAGTGCGAGATTAACAGCATAAGACCTGGCATCGGGGTCTAAAAGGATAATATATCTTTGGCACTGGGATTTAAGTAGTTCATTGACTTGGTACTGACTAATAGCTTTGCCCATTGTGGCAATTGCTCTATCCCCAATTGTGAGAGCATTAAGTACTCCTTCGCAAATGAATACCGACCTGTACATCTCCAACGCATCATGATTAAAGATGATAAATTGTTTTCCCAAACCGGTGATATCTTTGTCTGGGTTATTATATCTGGGCCCTTTGCCGATAACATTTCGAGCATTGTAATACCTAAGTTGTCCTCGATAATAAAACGGGATGATAAGGTACCCATATGTCGTACCCATTGTACCGTAGCCGATACCGTATCTTGAAAACTTCTCGAGGTTAAAGCCGCGTTTCTTGATATATCCTCGAATGCTTTTTGCAAGTTGGCTGTCTCCGAGCGAAATATTTCTAAATCCATCTGGGAGATATACGGGCTTACTTTCGGCAAGTTCGATTTTCTCTTCCTTAAACTGTAGTTCATCAAATTGCCCATTGTTCAAAAAATTAATTAGTTCATGATACTCAGTAAATCCTTCTATGTCCATTATTAATTGAGCAGGAGAAGGATGGGCATTACATCTAAAACAATTGGTTCTATACATAGAAAGGTTAACTCCCAACTTATGTTCTCTCCCACAATAGGGGCAAGTTGGTATACGCATCCAGCCATGTCGATATTCAAAAGCTCCAAGTCTTTTAATGAAATAAGTTTTGAGCTTAGACTTAAACTGATTTGTTATTTTCATAAACTTCTATTTAAGTAGTGACTAATACTAGCTTTACTTAGCTTATACTTTTCTCCCAATTCTTTATTGGAGTAACCCTTGGCTTTATCCCTAATTAACTTTCTTTTAGATATCACCTGATTTCTTCTCATACTTTTCTTTATTTGCAGAGGGATTATCTTTAGAACTCTTCATCATAGAATCTAATACTCCAGAATACACTTCATCATATTGTTTACGTTGTTCCCTTGTAAATTCCGTACATCTTTGCCTTTCGACATCGCATTTGAATAATGCTCTACCGGAAGGAAGACCATCCCTTTGTACTACCATCTCAACTCGAAGTATATTATCTTTTTCTTCTTGCTCGGTAGAATTAAGACCCACAATAACTTGAGCATTACGAACAATAGCAATTGAACCAGAGATATCATTCTCATCATACCGAGTAAGCCTATGCTTTTTACCTTCACGAGTAATGTGATGAGCAGTCCATATAATGTCTAAATGTAATTCCTCTGCCAGATTCTGAAGGTCTACATATACATTAGATATCCTTTCGAAATCTTCTCTATCACCCGCTATTGATGCAAGCTTACCAGCGTAGTCAACCATAAGAACTTTAATATCGATTCCTTGATTACGAAGTTGAATTATCTTTTCCCTTATATAAGTGGTATTAGTAATCATCGCTGGTACACGCTCAACTACTAATTCAACTCCAAACCTTGCAAGTTTCCTTAAATGCTTTGCCTCAAGTTTATCATACTCACCAGAGTATAATTCCTTCTTAGTTTTATTGATACTGGATTGAATGAAACGGTCCATGATTTGTTCTTGACCATTTTCCGTATCAATATATAATACTGACTTCTTCATTCTGAGATAACCTCTTGCAAGGTTTACCATAAAGAAGGTTTTCTTTGCCTTGGGTTTATCAAGTATTACATTAACTGAATGCTCTGGATAACCTCCTGCATTAGTTAGTTCATTCAACTGCCTAAATGGGCAAGGTATAACTGAAGGTTCTGATTGTCTTCTAAACTGTCTCTCAGTAATATCCCGAATCATATATAAGGGTTCATCCTCTTTCTTAGGTTTACTTTTCTGAAGTACCTTTTCAATCTTCCTCGAATACTCTTCATATTGTTCGAAGTTATCCAAATCGAAGGAATCATTTAAGTTCTTCATCTCAACATAAGTAGAGAATTGATATATCCTCTCTTTAATATAATCCGAATCTGATAAGGGGATGTGATAGAGATTGCTTATTATCTTTTCTATATTAGGTATATCATCCTTCGTTACCAAATCGATGTATGCCTTTGATTCTAGCAATTCTTTTATTACTTGCTTTAGAATATTCTCTGAAGGCATCTTACCCTGCTTTTTAAAGTATTTGGTAATGCCCTCGAATATAAGAGCATGTTCTATGAGAACCAGATAATTAGCTTTAATCCTCTTTAGGACTAAACCTCCCTCCTTATCCCTTAAAACAAACCGGAGTATCTCTAATTGAAAATCCGGACTGAACGAAAACTTAACTTGTTCTTTAAACTTCTTCATATCTATATTGCAATATTATATAAACTAATAGATTTTGATAGTACCGAGATAGTTCTAAGTATGTTGACATCTATCTAGAAACTACTAATCCACTACCTTAAGCTCCCGAATATTTAATATTATTATTTTATATAAGAAAAAATACTTATATTTGCATAACGAATATTTAATAACATGGGAAAAAGTAAAGGAAATAATGGCTCAGAGCTTCATAGATTAAAACCTATGCAGGAATACGATGAAGCTACATTCAACAGACTTTATAAAGTTTGTAAGCCAGTAATTAGAAACCTTACCAGACAGATTAATTATAAACGGTTTAATCTTACACCGGATATTATCCAATCTTATTTCTGGGATAAGATGTTATTTGTTTTCAACAAATACTATGGTGAATGTACTGAAGAACATCTTAAAGCAAGAATCCTTGCATCACTTAGTACATTCAAAAATAAATTGCTTCGTTCTGCATACGGAGAACAGGCAGAGTATAATCAAAGCCTCTTTAAACTCGATGACTTATTCGATAATGATAAAGAATTAGAGGATGATACCGAAGAAGAGAAAGCTAAATCAGAAATGCTCGATATGATGTATACTTATATGAAGGATAAGCTTTCTCCAGATGCCTATCTTTTGTTTGAGGTATTAATTACTCCTCCCCCTTTTATCAAGGAAAGGCTTGAAAATAGTACTCGAATAACTAATATAATGCTTATCGAATTTTTCGAAATGCCTAAGACTAATGAATCTATGAGATACATCTCGGAACTTAGACAAGATATACAATATTGGGAAGACCGAGCTAAAGAAGAACTTAAGTATTAACACAAAAGAAAAGGGGCGTTTCCCAACGCCCCCTCCCTAATTGATTTTTACTACGCAAAACACAGATTGTAAACAAATGTTTACTCTTAAACAATACAAATAATACACATGAGTTTTAATACTACTAAATAACTAATAACAACTTTATGATGATATTTTTTGGATATATCGTAATGTAATAGTCGGTGGCAATTTTTCAATATCCAAAGTTTCTACCGAAGTTTCTTGTAAGAAAGATTCCCCTAATAGGTTCCAGCTTACTACGATAGCACCATCTTGAATACCCTTGGTAGGAGTCCCTCTACCGAAATCTCCATTCAATCCCGTCTCCCTATTAAAGAAAGATTGAGGACGAACGTTCTCCCAGCTATTGGCATCATCTTGTTTACCTTTAGATACACCAAGAGCATGCCTATGCTTAGGAAGGTCATCACCTTTAATTGAGATTAAGAAGTTACCCTTAGTGGGTGTATAGTAATCTCCGACATTCTGTAGCATTACTTCATCTCCAATCTGAACTCCTCCAGCTTGGTAACCAATAATTATTCTACCAGCTGCCTTAGTATATTCTGCCCAGCCCTCCGGTATTACATCGGTTTCCCAAAGAATGATAGAACCGATGGGTAAGTTAGCAGTACTCAGAGATTCAGCGAATTCTTTTCTGATAGCCTCAATCTGACTATCGATGTATTGCTTAATATTTAACTTAGTACCAGATTCATCTATTACCGGGAATCCTGAATTTACTTGTTCTAATCTTTTCACTGATTCCTTCATCATACTCTGGGCAGCAGTAGTATAAGGGATTTCTTGGAACTTACCTTGATAAGGTACAATAGCAAAGTTCTCATTTCGTTTGGTCATTGCATCAGTACCCTTACCATATACTCCGATAAGAACAACGGAAGTTTTATTATTAGAGTAATAAGGGCAAGCACTCTCTACCATCTCTAGAAGATTGCTATAGGTCATACCATAATTGGAATATATATCATTATTAATGATATCCGGTGTACGATTTTCTTCGGCAATCGGATAATAAATATCCAGAGACTTTTTGAACAATGTGTAAAAGCTTTCGGAAGATTCATTCCAATAAGCTACGAAGTCTACTGGATTATCTACTGGTTCAGAAATAGTAGTATGTACTGCAAAGAGTAATACTTCTTCTGTTGAACCTTGGGTACCTTGGATGTTCTCAATAGTAATCGTTTGTTCATCGGATATAAATACATACCCATCTCTTGAAATACACCCAAAGTTCACGTCTGGCAATTCTCCATCTTCTGAAGCCTTTGCCATATACCTTGCCATAATCCTATCCTTGATTACATTGGCATACTTACTTCCAGCAACTCCCTGAGGAGATACCACTAACTTGTTACCATTTATGGTAGCTGAGCCAAATCCACAGAATGGTCCTAAACCAGAAGGAGCAGCAATTGCTTCTGCTGCTTCCTTTGATTTAATAATACCTTCATACTTAAAGTACGTCTTCATTGTCCTTAGTATTTTTAAATTGATTTTTCTGTTCTGACATATCTTTAAATGCTTCACCTACATCCTTGAACTTGAGGGTTAACAATTTAAAGAGTATTCTCCATATACTGTACCGTTTCTTAATACCATGTATTTCACAGATGTGTCCATATATACTATCTACTTCGAAACAGTAGCATATTACTATAATCGTTATTGATACCACTATTGGGTTCATCCCATAGGGTTCCCCAATAGCTTTACCAAGTACAGCACCAAGTAGAACATAACAAATATAATCTACTATTTTGTTTAGAGTTCTTCTTCCAGCTCTAGATTTTCGAATTTCGATTTTCTGTAACCTACTTGCCGATAACCCAAACCATAAATCTGATAGGATTAGAATTATTGCAAGAATTATCATCCATCTCAAATCATACAAGATTTGTGTACACTCTCCCAATATACCCACAGTGAATGCCTTGAATAAAGACTGAGTTGTGGTCTCTGTTATTCTATCGATTGTTGAATTTATCATTGTTCTACTATTTGCCAAGATTGATTACTGTAAGTTGTAATGGTAAATGTTTTCTCTGAGAGGTCATCATGTTCCCATTCTAACTTTTGAGGACTAACACTTAAAAGGTCTGCATCTACTACGGTGAACTTAGTTCTCTTCGAAGTATCTACCACTGATTCGAATATATACTCTCCAGCTTGTGCAGTTACAAATTCATAACCAGCACCACCTGCGTCATAAGTAGTTACTTTACCAACTTCCCTTATTCGACTATCGAAGTCAGGTTTATTAGAAGTACACTTGATTAAAGTAGATACTTGTTTAACATTCCCCTTTAATTCTGCATAAGTGGGAGTACAAGAAATCTCGATGATTGTAGGATAATCTTCCAGTATTACTTGACATCTTAATGAAGAACCATCATCTGCCACAAAGGTATAAGTCCCAGCCTTGGTAAGAACAATTTCCTCATCAAGGTTATAGGTTTCCCCGTTCTCATCACAGGTAGCAGTACCACTTACATTGACCCCATTTTTCATTTCCTCAAGATGGAACTTACAAGCAGACTTCTCATCCAGTAATTGGTATACTGCATAAGTATCATCTATCTGGTCTTCTGGTAATGCCCAGTTGGGTTCTTTCCAATGACTGTCTGTAGCATCCGAAGGTACTATCTTTAATTTATTCTGATATACTACTGGAGAATTATTAACTACCAAAGTAGTCTTAGCAGTAGGGTAAGCTACAGACTGAAAGGTATAAGTCCCTGCCCTATTTGCAGTATATACATAACCATTCTGAGCATTAAAGGTTTCCCCAGTTTCAATTACCCTTACTCTGTAATCATCCCCATTACCAGAAATACGTTGTATCTTTACTGTAGCTTTTGCAGAGCCATTGAATAATGTGACTGTTGGTGGGCTAACAGTAATTCTATATACTGCAGTCTTACCAGATACTACTTCGAATATACCTACACCTTCATCGGTTTCCCTTTTATCCAGTGTACATTTAAACTTATAAGTACCATAACTATTAGCAGTAAACTTATCACCGTTCTTAAACAACTTAGTATCACCAATTAGCCTACAATATAGTTCACCAGTAAATGATTCTGGGTAATTCGATTCGATGGTAAGAGTGGTAGTAGCATCCTTGATACTTTGCTTATTCCCAACTCTAAATTCAGAAGGTGTACATCTTATCTTATATGTAATCTCTTCTCGAGTTACAACAAATGAAGTTTGCTTTACTGGGAACTCTACAATCTCAAAGATGTAGGTACCAGGCTCTGAAAATTCCCAAGTTGAGCCAGAGACTTTCACTATATCAGTACCGGATAATCGTACATTACAGGTTTTCACGGTACCCTTATAGGATACGTTTGCCCTTACTACTGTACTTACTTTTAGGTTAGTAGGAGTTATCTTTCCAGTAATAGGGTCACAAGTAATAGAATATACTCGATTATAAGATTCTTGATTAACCGTAATTTGAGTTACCTTAGTAGGGTCTCCCACACTTCTAAAATAATAAGTACCTGCTCTGGGTATATTAAAAATGGAACCACTTTCGTGTTTAGTGTAACCCCAATTTATATTATCACTGGATATCTGATATCTTAGGTCGGCATTTATCCAATCTGAAGTTACAGTTACCTTTACCGGTACTTCATATACCTCTGAAGTAATAAGATTGGGTTGGTCCGGATTTACTAACTCAGCTTTAATTGTATACCCATCATTTACGGTAAACCCATATTGAATATCGAAAGATACATGATAGGGTATGAATCTTTTAAAGAAAGCCTCTACGGCTTCTCTAAATTTTCTGAAAGCTGCCGAGTTCGAAGTATATCCATGACCGGTAAGTCTAAAGGTTACCGGTATACATTGAGAACAATCGAAAGTATTATCATAGGTATACTTATCGTCATAATGGTAATACTGGTCAAAGTGCGGATTACCTTTTACCCAACCATCATAACTATCAGCCTTTGCAGGGTCAGTTACTACGCAGGTTAACCCATACAGCCTCATCATTATTTCGAAGAACTCAGAGGTACCTCTTATTTTAAAAAGAGATATCGAATACTTCAGGATGTTTCTTACTTGAGTACTGGTTAAAGTAAAGGGTCCCTCCTTTGGTATTATCCAAAGCTTAGATAACTCTTGGAGTTTATCATCGGAGTAGAACCCATTAAAGTACTCTGCCCATTTCTGTGCATCTATAGTGTTCCCATAAGCAAAGGGCATTTCTCCGAGGAATTGCCAAAGGAAATTGAGATACATATCCGGAGCCTTATCTATATCGATAATGTCCAAGATATTCTCAATATCCTTTGTAATGTAATCTTCAAAATGCTCTCCACAAATTTCTAGAAACCTCTCTAAGATGCCTTTGCCATTTACCTTATAGGTATCTTGAGCTTTATACTCGAATGGCAAAAAGTCGATTAGATTTTTGAGGTTTATCATCTTATACTATTTCGTTTACGGTTAAAGTCAATTGTGAAGCATTTTCAAATACCGGTAAATTAAAACCTGGGTCTTCATAATCATGGTTGGGTTCTGATACCGTAATAGAATATCGATAACCAGATTGATAGCTATTGTTCTGAATGTCCAAAGAGAAATCAAAACCATTAGCTTTGTCAATAATCTGAATAGAGCTACCGACTGAACCAGTAGTTACATAACCATTCAATACCGAACGTACTGTAAAAGTAGTTGAAGAATTGAAGGTTATGTAGTAGGTCATAGAACCCTTTGCCTTGTTTAATTTAAACTGGCCCAGGTTTAGTTCCTTATTACCGTAGATGGTAGTAGGCCATGGCTTAATGTAGAACTTAGTTAGATGTAAGTAATCTACGGTTGACAGGTTATCTATCAGGGCATAAATATCTGATAACCTTACGCTTCCACCTATCTGAGCTTGCTCCGGAGAATAGGCATTATATAATGCTGTAAGAATTTGAGTTTGTATCTCGGGAGTCTTATAAGACTTATTACCAGTAACTTCCATCTCTAGAATAATCTGAACCTTACCTGCAGATTTAACCTTTAACCATGTGGTCATAGGAGCTCTTTGAGATAATAGATTGTATACCCTATTGATTAATTCAGAAGAAGCAACAGCTCCACCATCGGGGCTAATATATACTGTAAGCTTTCTACCGCATTCATAATCGGCTTTAGCTTTGTTTACCCCATCAACCAACATGGCCAAACTTTCGAAATCCTCTTTGGTAATTGCTACTCCCAAAGTCTTTACACTCAAAGGTATATGTTCTTTGAGCATTGTAAAGTTTTCATAGTTTGAACCACCTCCGGCATCGTAAGCATTACTTACGGTAGCATCAGTAATTGAAGAAGAGATTACTGAAGGTACAGAAGTAATAGTATTACTCTTTACATTACCCTGAGTACCATTAGTTAAATAGAATACTACATTGGTTATCTTTGCACCTGCAGCGGGTTTCTTACCAAAGGTGCCATCTCCAAACATTATATAGGGGCTTAGAGATTCATCTACCGAAACCATGAAATGTTTATCGGTAGGTTTAGACTTTGCAAATGTATCTACTAATACCCAAGTTTCCCCACCTATCTGCAATGACATAGAACCTTGTTCATAATACTTACCATTGGGTAGAGTACCCAGATGAATTATAACTCTATCTCCAGTAGGTATTACCATATTATTTAAAGCACTTGCAGTATACTTCTCGTGTTGAACTATAGGTACTTTACAAGTAGTTACATTTGAATACCAAGTTACGTCTCTGGCAGATAACCAGGAATTACCACTAGAATCTGTAAATAAAGTTCCTTGAGGTATAGTTAATTTAGCTCCGATAGAATTACCAGTAATACTTCTGGATAAGATTACATCTACTGTAGCAGCAATTGCTGCTCGAGCATGGTAATCTACCAAAGCCCCATGTTTAACTACCGAATCATACCTTCTTGCCGTAGATAGGAAAGTTTCCCTTGCCATGTTATCTACATAGTAGTGAAGTACTTCGGCAATTGCCGCAAACAATGAGAGGATGATAATTAAGATGTTCCCCTCCGAATAATCCGTTATGAGTTTCTGACCTTGAGGGTCTTTGAGTCCCATAAGGGATTCAACCAGCTTGGCCTTAATCTGTTGATAAGACCTCTGGTATGGGTTAAGCCATTTATTTGTGATTCCCATATTATTGTGTATTTAATGAATTATCCGACCGGTCATAGGTGATATCGAGGTACTGACTAGAATTTGTTCCATTTACTACATAGGTTACTTCTATGTGTATTTTTGCATCAACTCTAGTAACTGTGATATTTTGGAAGGTTATCCTTTGTTCCCAAGCACCTATGGCTTGTTTTAAAAACTCTTTAATTATAAAACTTAGGGCTTGTGAGTTTGGTTCCTCAATACATTGCCATAATTTACTACCAAAGTTTTCCTGTCGAAATCTCTGGCCTATCATGTAATATAATATCGAACTTATATTATCTCTGATAAGTTTAAAATCCCCATTTACTGGGTACCAACCTCTTTCACCCTTTTCATTAGTTGTAAGTTGGATAGGGTAAGTTACACCTATACCAACTAAGTCTGTAAAGTAATTCTTTTCCATTAGTGTATGCAGGTTTTATCCTCATAATCGTCTACAACGAATTGTGAGAAAGGTTTAATTACTTGAGTTAAAGTTGGACCCGAAGAACCTGGTCCAGTAGTTACACCTGAGTGTACATGAGAATTGAACATATTACGAAGTTGTTCTAGTTCTTTAATGGTTTGGTTTAATTTTTCGGTTAATTGAAAAATATTGATTACTCCACCATTTTCTCCAGTATTAAGTATCACGGAATCACCAGAAGATATGTTTATATCCCCATCAGCATTTATTACTATCTCTTTCTCCGAACGAACATTTACAGGTCCATTGAAATGTAAATTGAGTTCTCCGTTATCATCATCTATTACTATTAAGTTTCCTTCGGGAGTAACTATCCCCATTTTATTGGAACCATCCAGAGGTTGGGGTATTTGACTCATTCCCCAACCATGGTATTCCCAGAGAGGTTTAGTTGGGTCCCCAAATTCAAAAGTAACAAATACCGTATCTCCCACTTTAGGGGCTAAGAATTTGAAACCAGAACTAATTGAACCATGTTGCCCTTTAGGATATGCCCAAGCAAATACTCCACCCATTACCTCTGGAACACATACCTTTACCCTGTTCATATGTTTCTCTACATCGTTATTATCAATAACAATGCCACGATAAACAGAGTAATACCGACCAAGACCCTCTAAGCCTTCGTCGGTTATTATCTTTGCTGTTTCGTAACTCATACCCTTATTTTTCTACATAGATTTGACTTGCAATTCGCTTATGCCTTTTAGCTGTGTCTCGGTATACTCGATTAGCTATGGCCATATAATTAAACTTAACCCCATAATCTTCAGGCACTTGGATTTGTTTAACTGATATCTTACCAGGAATTAACTTACCCTTAGAGGTAACTGTATTACCTGTAGATAACACTATACCCTCTGCCAAGGCTTGGGGATTATTGGCATTTACTTCAGTATAATAAGCCTTCTTTCGAATAAACTCAGCTTGACCCTTGATATCAATTATGTCTCCCTTATCATTCAAGAAATGTTCATTATAGTATACTTTCTCATTATAAGTAAAGTTAAGATTAAGATTCTGAGAAGTACTTAAAGCTTTTTTATCTTGACCCTTTGTAGTTTTAGCATTAGCTTTAGCATCATTAGCTACGATGTTTTGAGTAGATAAATCAGTTTTAGAAGTTACAGAGCCAGACTTGGAATTGTTCCTTACTAATTCCATATTAGTTATATACCCTTGACCAGCGTCCATAGAATGAGTACATTGTTTTATATACCAAAGCCCTGACCAACGTTTTCCTACGTTATCTATACGGATTATTTGAGAAGTTGCTAGCATAGGTCTACCTACTACCTGAAGTTTACATACTAACCTTTTGTCAGTTTGCTTTAAACCACCATTGGCATTAGCATTAGCTGCCCAAACATACTTATCAGCTCCTCCGTATCTACTGAATAAGTTGTGATAAAGCTTATAGATGGGTACTCTAAGATTTACTCTTTTCATATGCCTTACCTTAACCTTCTTACCGTATTGACCTTGGCCATAGTGTTTAGTAGTATCAATTTCCATATCGGATAATACTTCAGTATAAGGGTCTTTATTCAAAGCCTCAAACCCTCTTTCAGATGCTGGTAATACTCCCCTTTGAAAATTGATACCAGAAGCTATACCTGCTCCAGCTTGTTTAGAGGCATAACCCTCTGGGTCATAATCTAGAGGATCTACATATTCGGTTACCATAAATTCCATACCATCTTCATCTTCAAAAAGATACATTTCATATTCTAATAACTTTTTAAGATTAGCTTCTAATTCTTTACCATTTCTGGAATTCTTTAGTACTTTTTGAAGAGCTCTCTTTTTATCATCTGGTAATTCACTGGCGGCTTGATTAATAGTGGTACGTATATCTTCAGTAGACATCTCATCGAATCTCCTTTGTTTACCAGCTTCATAAGCTCCAACCGGACCAACAGCTTCATACTCTGCTACCCTCTTTTTATACTCGGCTACCCTCTTTTTATACTCGGCTTCTTTTTCCATGTTATACTGAAGCTGAGTGTCCCAAGCATCCATTACCTCTGTAGGAGTAGTAGGATGACTTCTATAATCTTCAAACCCATTGCCAGTAATATTAAACACCATAAGGTTATCTACCTGAGCCACATGAGGTCTTAAAGCTAATGGAGGCTTATCCTCTGGTTCATTTATGTTAGTTGATAATACAGATAAATCTTTACTATCTGGGTCTAGAGATGGAGCTAATACTGCTTTAACTCTTTTATTTATTTTCTGAGTAGCAAAAGATACTCTAAGTACTTCCCCATTCTCCCCTTGATAGGTATAAGTACATACTGGTTCTTCATGGAATTTCCGATTATGTATATAGATAACCCCATCCCTTGAATCCACATACCATGGCCCATTAGTATACCCTTTCATCTTCTGTTCTAATTGAACTAAGACGTTCTTGCCCACTAATCCAAAGTCACTATCAATTAAAGCTTTCAAGTCTTCTGGCATAGCTACTTCTGCTACTCCACTGTATTTGTTAGCATAGAGTACTTTACCAGTAGTAGTACGGGTATTCTCTGTGGGTACCTGTAGTGACTCGTATACTTTATTACTTATTATCTGTTGTTCCATTACTGAAATATTTCTATGATTACACCAGTAGCATTCCCACAGCCATTGTCTAAATAGGTAGATAATTTATAGCCTTCCATATCCGAATGGACATAAGCAGGTTGATATCTTAAATCTCCCGAAGAATCAATGCACTTAATAGTTACATGAGTACCTGTAGAATCAAATACGGCTTCGAATTCCCTTACCTTAATTATTTTTATGGGCCCAGATATAAATTGACCATCTGGGTATATATATCCCCACTGAAGACAAATATTTTGGTTCTCTTGAATCTCAGCAATGTCTACAGTATCGGGATTACCCGTATCGAAAGTAATAGTAGCCAAGTTTTCTTTCTCTTCATCGTATTTATAACTCCAGGTACTTATATACGCTCCAATGGGTATACCTGTAATAGGATTCATTATAGGCATACCTCCAAAATTGAAGAGGGCCAAATATGGTTGGCCCATTCCCTTATACAATATAGGTTTCTGTTTAGCTGCCATAAGTCGGTATTCTTATTAGGGTTCCCATTTCTAATTCCTTAAAAGGATTCAGTATCTTATTAGCTTCAGCTATAATGTACCACTTACCAGAATCACCATAATACCTGAAAGCAATGTTTTGCAGAGTTTCCCCATCTTTAACGGTATGTTGAATATCGTTAGAGGATTCCGGTACTATTGGAGGTTTAGCCTCTAAGGAATAATCCCCATCGTTATACTTCAGAGCATAGGCATTATTATATGGGCTAGCTCCCTTTAGGTATTGGTTAACATCAATCATATTTAATACCTCCTGTCTTTTTAAGTGAATCGGAATTTATAAAATCTCCATAGGATAAGTTATATGCACTTACTCTCTTGAAAATCAATTCTTGAGTTGCTGCTGCAGGCAATAACCTACCATTACCAAAAGTAGCTGGCTTTCCGGGTATCCTTATTCGATAACCGTTCTGAAAGTTTTTCAGAGTATAGGTTGCCGAAGTAAGGATGTAGTTGTGATTATCAAATATACCAGAATCTCCCCATTCTATCTTAACAATCGGGGGAGCAGCCTGATAACCATTAGATTTAGACCATGCTTCTAATAACCTACATTTATTGATTACCTCTTCTGGATTTTCTGGGTCATTACAGTACCAAGACACATTGAATTGAATAATGTCTTCAGCTCCAGTAAAGTGATACATTGGTACATTGCGACCCATTGATTTAATGGTGGCCCATGTAGTTTCTCCTCGGAAGTCCAATTCCGGAGGTCTATTCTGTAGGGTAATATATTGAGTGGGGTTAACAGTCATATTATATATCCTTACCTCATTCTTATATATAACATATGCTTTAGCCTCGAAGTTTCTGTAATTAGTAGTATTCTTATTCCCCTTTGCTGGGTCTACTCCCTCACTCTCCTCTAATCTCGGGAATTGTAATTCCATTCTCCATTTAGCCTGGAGTTGTTTGTTTAGAATAGGGTTCTTAGACGATATTTGAGCTTCTCCGATTACTCCATTGGGAGTATAGAGTTTACCCTTTTGAGAATCATCCTTTGGAAGAGTAGAGATAGTTCGATTGAGTAATATCCGAGCTCTCCATAATTTATTTAGGGGACCAGTAAGAACACCTGCCGTATCTCTTGTAAGGTCATTGTACTTTTCAACAACCTTACCTGCTGCTTTATTTAATACTCTAGCCATAGTGTTTTAGTTTTATATTCCCATTACAAATGCAGCTCCAGTAAAATCTTGTTGAGAACCTGGAGCATAATCTCCAACTGCTTGACCATCTACTGAGATATTGATACGAGAATCTCTCATACCTTCTTTAATAGCTAACCTAACAGCATTAATAAATCTCTCTTCATTCTGGGCTCTAATGGTAGTTGGGTCTTCTTTCTCTTTATTCTGAGCTTCAGTATTCCTATCTACTGAATTACTAAGGTAACTAATACCCTCAATTAATAAAGGAAGACCTACAGTAATTGCTAATCCCCAGGGTCCACCGAGTAATCCCATAAGTCTACCACCTATAGAGGTTAAACCTTTTATAGCACCTTGCCTAGCCACTTGACTACCAGCTTGGGCACCTGCTCCAGCTAAAGCCCATCCAGCTAAATTACCCGCCATAGTAGTTGCTAATGGTACTCCAGGATTTGGTGTCTTAACATATCTTCCGGTTTTAGTGTTATAAAATCTACCAGCAGAATTCATACCAATACCGCTTGACATCATTTGGAGTTGAACCATGGTTCTCATAAGGTTAACCATTCTTACCATGTGTGCTTCCATAATGGCAAACTGAGTATTAGTTTTTATTGCTGCAGCAGACATACCTCCAGTAGAAGCAGTAGCAATAGTTTGTAAATACCCAACAGACCTAATAATACCTCTTACAGTATTAAACCCTGCAACTATAGTACCCACTACTACTGCAGTAGCTCCTATCCTAAGACCAAAACCTCCAACCCAAGTTTCTGAGATAGAATTAATTACTTCGATTATAGAGTTACCCACATTTAGTACTGGGGTAAAGATTCTACCCAAAGCTGCACCTGCGGTAACTGTTAAGTTCTCTATACTTGATTCGAATTGGTCAATTACACCTGCATCGGTTTTAAGACGTTCTTCATTGAGTCGGTTTACTGCTCCCATGTTTTGGTCATAGGTAGCAAGTATCTTACCCATCTTATCTCTACCAGAAGCAATATCTCGAAGTACTGGAAGCATACCACGATTACCTCGAACTCCGAATATATTGAAGAAGGTTGGTGTTTCGATTCGTGAAGGTAAATCTACTGCGGCCTTAGCAAACTTCTGATAGATAGTGTAAAGGTCTATAAGGTTACCTTTAGCATCGAAGAATTCATTGGGACTTAAGCCCAAGGCTGCTAAAGCGTTATAGCCTTTCTTTTTTTGTTTAACAAGGGATAGTTGTAAGTAACGAATCATATTAGCCAGTGAGGTACCTGCCATAGAACCTTGTATACCCATATCACCCAATACACCAATAGCAGCAGCCGTTTGCCGAAGGTCTACTCCAGCAGTTGCCATATCTGCTCCTGCATAGGATATGGACTGGGCTAAGTCTGTCAAAGATATATTTGCATTAGTAACTGCAGTATATAAATCATCTGTTACTCTAGCGGCTTCAGTCATTGGGATTTGGTACATTGACATGATATTAGTTATCAAGTCAGCTACACCACCTTTCTGTCCCACTGGCATTGTAAAGATTGAAGCCAGCTTAGATGCTGGCCCAATCATTTCTTTAATAGCATCGAATTTATTACCTGCCATAGCCAGGTACCTTTGTCCTGATGCAACATCCGAAGCAGTAAGGGGAGTCATCTCATTGACGTCTTTTGCCAATTGTAACATTTCCCTTTGTTCTGCAATGGTAGCATCAGCAATTTTCGAAGCAGTCCAAACTTCATTCTGAACACCCGCAGAGTATTTATAGGCCCTTGCCATTCCCCCTACGAGCTGCATTCCGAAGTCCATTGTATTGGAAGCTGACATCTGTATACCTCTATTCCAGGTATTCATATCATTCATCATTGTTCTGAATGACCCAGATATCTTGCCAGCCTCTTGAGAGAATCGGTCTTTTAAAACCATGGCAACACCGACCTCTACTATACTCCTACTGGTATTCATAATTTACTTTCTTTTCTTTAATTGTTTATAATATTGCTCGGCCATTTCCTTGAATATTTTCCTTATTCGGTACGGAAGACGTAAAAAGCCGAAATAGTCTAAGGCTATCTCGGCTCGGGTGATATAAACAAAATCACTTTCTAACATTACTCTTCCGTCAGGTAGAAAAAATTTGGTGCCCAAACTATAGGATAAGTTCTTTCTTCTCCGGTGGTTGGATTAGTGATATGGGATTCACCTTTGAAGATAGGGTCCATAGATAAGATATGCTTTCTCATCTCAGCCATATCCTTTGCAGTAAACGGAGTAAAGTTTTCTACCTTCTCCCAACTACCATCAACCTCTAAGTGAAGATTACGGCAAAGAAGAGGAGCATTCTTAGTTTGTTTATCCAAAGGCAACTTCATGAACTCTTGTTCTCCCTTACCTGTCATACAATCGAATTTAATTCTCTTGCCAGATGAAAGAGTGTATTCATGGTCTACCAATCTAACTCCCTCTGGATAATAAGGGATAGCATCTGGCTTCTGATTTAAATCCTCTACAGTTGGAGTAGTACCGTAATCGAAAAGGAACTCATGAAGGTCTTGGCCATAAGTAACTTTACCACCGTTCTCTTTACCCCAGTCATATTCAAATTCTACTTCCTCTCCCAATGAGAATATACGAGAATTGAAAATAATTGCATAGCGGTCATTGACTGGTAAGTTAAGGGCATCATCTACGGTTAATTTCCCATTAGGGGTAGCAGTAGTTCTAATTACAATTGCTGCAATGAACTTGGTAAGGTTCATCAAAGTCTTCATGTCTGAAAGGTTACTGAGGATATCTTCATCAGCACCATTCTGTTCTCTGATTTCATATTCGAAACCAGAAGGTCCGGTAAATCTAAATGTTCTAAATTCCATAATTTGATATATTTAATGTTTACAAATGTTCATAGTACTCCGTATAACAACAAGAAAGGGGTGAGCTCCTATCACAGGAATCCCACCCCTCCACCGAATCTTAGTGAAAATAGACTAAGGAATTAGTATTTATCTGCAGTACCAACTGAGAACTCTATGGACTCAATGGTATTCTCTGAAGCCATTCTGTCCAAGTCTAAGCCGGTAATCTTACATGGCCATACCTCTTCGAAGACGTGGGTATTAAGAACCGAGACTCCATCTTCGGCAAGTTCATTTACAATAGCCGTTTCCCAATATTGGCTTGGTACCAAACCTCCACCAACTATGTGGTCTTGGCAAGCATAAAGCCAATCATGAAGCCATGTGTCTGAACCTGCAGTAGTCATAAGTTTCTCTACAATAAGATTACCTATAGTAACCCTACCTGCAGTTTTAACGTCTCTATTGACGTCCCCATGAGCAACCTGGTCAATTTCAATATCTGGCAAAGTACAACTTTGGAATAGATAGGTATTGATAGGGTGTTTGGGGAACATGATGCTCCACAAGAATTTCTTCCGTGGGTTTTTTACTTTTGCTCCCATTGTGTTATGAGTTTATAAGTTATTACTTGTTTCTACGATTGATACTGCCTTAGAAGCTGCATCGATTACAATCTCCATAGTTACCTCTTGCATAGGAACTACATCCTTATACTTAAGGATAGCACGGTACTTACCCTGACGAGCATCTGCTTCGTTATTAACCGAAAGGTCATCCCAAGAAGTTGCATCTTGGTCACCCATCCAGGTATACTCGGTCATAGCATCTTCGTCTACCAAAGAATCCAAGGTAGGTTTAACCTCCAACCAGATTCTCTTCCAAGTACTCCAAACGTTTGGTTCTTCGATATACTTGTTGAGTACCGGGCGAAGGAACTTCTTCAGATAGAGATTCAATCTTACAATTGAAAGGAACCTTTCAGAATCCTGTTTCACTTGAGAAGAGAAGCAATGCCATAGCATGGTTTGCTTACCTGCATCTGGAGTATCTTTGATTACCATCTCATTGATATAATTCTGAGCAAGGGTGCTCAGTTCGTTATATCGAGAAGGAGAACCATAGTTAGGGCATACTGGACCAACTGCATCCCCAATAACTCCTCGGTTCATACCTGCAAAGGATTTCCAAGGACCATATTGAGTAGCAGAGGCATCTCCCAAACCAACAATAGTACCCACTACATCGGAATCCTGAAGATTACCATTTTCGTTGTAGTACTTAAGTCCACCACCAAAGTAGGCAATGTACTTAGAGTTACCTACAATACCAAGGCAAGTCTGTACCCAAATAACCTGAGCTTTGTAACCTCTTGCCTGAGTACCTTGAGTATAATGGGTTAAGTGTTTGGGAACTTCGATATACAGTACCCATTCCATCAGTTCTTTTGCCATATCAGCAGCAGCCTTGTATACTTTGAGTACCTCTGAATCTTGTTCCAAGTGTTGAGAGATATGTGAAATAAACAATTGGTAGAAGTCTGTGTAGTCTCTTACCAAGTCCAGTGAAGCAATCCATTCTTTGGGAGTTGGAGTGGAACCTGCACTACCGATAGTACCATTAAACAGTTTCTCTGTTTCGGAGGGTGCAGCATCTCCCACGGTAATAGTGATAGCATTCTTAGTACCGTCGATATCATCGGTAAGCCACTTAATTAGGTTTTCAAAAGAGGAACCTGCAGTAATTACCGGCTTAATATATTCCGAGTTCTTAGCAAATGCACTAAGAGCAAGGTAATCTACCGAAGTATTATTGTTATCATCGGCAGTTTTGTAGGTTATTACTGGACCCTGTTCAAGTACTTGCCCATTAGCCGAATAGATTTTATAATACAAGGTATTAGCTTGCTTATAAAAACCAACCTGGAAAGTATCTGCACTACCAATTGGATCTCCATATCCCTTGGTTACTAATCCAAAACTATAGGTAGTACTACCTGATTTGAAAGTAATCAGAGCAGAGGGTTTAGCCGAGTCGGGTACAGCAGAAGCAACTGAAATCCCATCTTCTGAATCTTTAGCTTTTCTTGCCGCAGCCCGAGAAGCAGTTACTGTACCTTGAGCAGCTCCATTGCCAAGTACTCGAATAACACGAAGCTTAGAACCACCTTGCAAAGCCTTTTCGATATTTGATACAGAACCATCTGGTACAATTTCAGAACCATAGATTCTTTGGAACTGAGAGAAAGTAGAAATGGTTTCTGATGGGTCATCGTATGGGCCCTTAGTAGTTCTAGCCAATACACAAGAAACTCCTAACATGGGAGTAGTTTGAAGAACATTGTTGTTCTTAAACTTAAAGTCAATGTGAGGTGAAGTTGGCATAATTCGATTGTGATTAAAGTTAATTGCTTGTTTAATTTATACCCTAGAGTATTGTACCTATACCTTAGGTACTTTTAACTCTAACATTTCATTTTCGTTTTGTTCTAACAATCCAATAAGAACTGATATATCCTTGATAGGTGTAAGAGTACCTTCTCCCAAAGCTTTTTCTGGAAGAATACCGTCTTTACATACATAAGTGTATACCTTCTCAAGTATACCATGTTCTACATCTGGATGGTCATAATAATTACCAATCTCAATGAATAGGTTTCCGGTGGGAGCAAGCCTGCCCTTTTCCCATTCCTCTAAGTCATTGAAGTATGGTCTCATGTATCCTCTAGCAGGTAAGCCAGTATATAAGATTGTATGTAGCAACCTCATATCGGCTTGTGTTTGAGAAACTAGATGTACATCTATAGTAATATCTTTTGTTTCATAAGGAAACTCTGAAGCTTGGTAATTACCATCCTCAAGTTTATCACCAATAATGTATTTGTTCACACCAATATCCCCAGCATAATAACCCTGTAATTCTAGGGTTATTCTTGGGAGAGTTTTAGGGCCTTTCACTTGATTATTCCCGATACCAAATAGAGGTATAAACTTCTTCATATTCTTAATTGCCTCTTGAAATCTTTTTTCGTTTTCTTGAGACAAAGGTAAGAAGTCTTCTGGATTCAAAGTTAGACCCATTTCTAACATTGTACTTAGTAAAGAGATATAAAAAGTTCTCTCTACTATCTCTTCTGAATTTACCATTAATTTCCTAATCTAATTTTTAGTTGAACTTCATGGCTACCAGTATCATTTATAATCCCGTTATAAGTTACAACCACACCACCAAACCCTGACATACGGGTTTCAAGATGGCCAGTACAATTTAATTCACTAACCCATTGAGTAGCAATATTTGAAGGATAATCGGTAAGCCATACTTTAAAGGGTATTGGTTCAGAACCAGTACCTAAAGAGAATTGACTCTCTATTGTCTTACTTATATCGGTTATCTTAAATTGTTTTACAAATTTAGCAACTTGAGTACCGTTGATAAGGTAATACTGATAACCCTTTACATTATTAATCTGAGCAGTACTAGTATTTTGACCAAAGTTTGGGAATGGTATATTCGGAGTTGGTTCAAAGCCATACTTAGTAGTTCTAATACCTGGAGATTGAGTTATATTTAAAACTATCTTTGGGTTAGATTCTTGCTGTAAGATAATCTTAACCGTAGTAGTTCTTTCTAATGGGTCATAGTTACTTGGGTTGTGATCTTGATTAGTAGATTTAGTTTTGATAATAAGCTTACCTGCAGCATTAGCTTCCCCAATTTCTTGGGTTACCTCTAACCAATCGGATGAGCTTTCTAATTTCCAATCTACAGCACGGTATTCATCTTGAGGCTCATTATTTATAAACTTCTGTTGGTAACTATATACCCCTATTTCTAGAGTCTCACCCCTTTTAGTACCATCGAAAGTATGGGAAGTAGTTTCCGGAGTGATACTAAAATAAGTTCCCCAGGTCTCTACTTCAGGAGCAGCCTTTTGTTGTATCAGAGTTACTTCCCTTTCTACACCCTGAACTACTACCTTGAGGACCTGCTCTTTTAAGGTCTGTTCTGTATTTACTGCTTTCGGTTTTACACGAATGGTAGCAGTACCAGTTCCTGATAGTGAAGATATTTCAAAATCTACTGCCATTATATAATCCTCCTTATTTCTTTTCTAACTTCATTACGTATTTCCTTTTGTAAGGCAGCTTTTCCACCAGCAGCCTTAAATGCAGGAGCCCAGAGAGGACGAGGTGGTAAATTACCATCTCTACTACCATACTCTAACATGATAGCTATCTGATTCAAAGTTTTTCTTGAAGTCTTACCAGTATAAGTAATCTTCTTGATTCCAATTGGTAAACCGACGAAAGTTCTTTTCTTACCTTTTACCAAAGTAACTGACCTGGCATATTGTCCAGTAAGATTTAGCATGGTATGGTCTCCATATTTCTTTATGGTACCAGGAGCATGTGGTGGCCAAGATACTCCGGAACCCCTTGGAGGTACACCAGTATTCAAACTTCGTCTTACTATACGAAGAAGTTGATTACCAAACTTTTCTGTACCTTTCACATAACCCTTAGTTAAGATACTTGGAGTTTTAGCAATCAACCTTTCTGCACGAGCTTGTTCTCGTTTGTCTGCGTATATTTCTAGAGGACCAATTGGAGTCGATAGTGTAATATTAACCGACTTACTTGACATAATTCTTATTTATTATTTGGGTTTATCTAATCCCAACTCCTGAGCAATCCTTTGTAAAAGAGTTTCTTGCGTGGTTATCCGTTGATCGATATATTGCCGATAAAAATATCCTGGTGTTGTATATAACCTATGATATACTAAATACATAATCATAGGTTATTGTAGCAGCACTCTGGTTAATATTAAGTGTTATCTTCTTACCAGATTCTGATTGAGTTACTGTTACTGTGGCAGACCTTGAAGATTCAGCAGTGTTCTCTGAAGCTTTACTTGATACAGTCTTCTTACCACTAACTGTAACAGAAGACCAAGAGGGAGTACCAGACAAACTTACACCTACATCATAAGTATCTGAAGTTTCGGAACCATTAATTACTTTTTTCTTATAGGATATAAAAATCTTAGATAAAGTATCCCCTAAAGCAGCATGGTGAATGGATTCACTTGTAACCATACCATCCCAATAAAAGTAGTAATTATAATTTACACTAGCTCCACCCTGAGTGATATCCACATAATCGGAAGCACCCTCATAAGAAGCAGTAACTCTAATAGACCTACTACTTGTACTGGTATTCTCAGAAGCACTAAGTGTAGTACCTGATAGACTAAATCCTGAGGTACCATTGGTACTTAAACTTGGAGTAGCACTATCAGAGCCATCCCTTGTATTTGAACCTGAGGTATAGTTAGCATACCTGGGTCTACTTGCACTGGGGTACAAAGTTACACTACCTCCAGTATTACCGATGGTATAAGAATTTGCCGTTAAGCTTACACTCCAAGAACCATAGGTATACCCAGTAAATTCGTTTGCTGCCTGGTATACTGGTACACTTACAGATTTGGTTTTACCATTTAGTGATAAGGTACCAGTAAGGGTTCCTACCTGGGTTCTAGATTTAACCGTAGTTCCCAAAGAACCTGCACTAACTGCAGTACCATAACTAATGCTAGCACCGCTTGTAATTGTGCCACCTCCAGTTGTAGAACCATTCCATCCCCAAGTTTGAGAATATGAGGGCATAGTAGAGAATGAACTTCTTGTACCTCCACTTGCAGGTATATCGGTTACAGCTCCACCACTTGCAGTAATTTCACTATAAGTCTTATAACCTGCAGATTGAGAACAAGATATGGTTACTTTCTTATTGGTTTCTGCTTGGGTTAAAGTTACGGTACCACTACGAGTACTGGTAGAAGTATTATTACCCATAGTTACTGAAGTACCGGTACCGGATATACTTCCTCCATTAGCTCTAGTATAAGTTAAAGAAATTTGGTTACCATAATTATGGCCATTTCTTAATTCTTGCTTGTATGAAGTTACCGTGAAAGTTTTAGTACCTCCAGTTGCCCCAAAAGACATAGAAGTGGGGTTTACACTAAACCCATAACTCCAAGATTGAGAAGCTGCAGCTTGAGTAAAAGTTACTTTAAAAGTTTTACCAGATTCGCTCTGTGTAACAAGAGTATTGGAATCTGACCGAGAGGTTAATCCCAGATTCTCTGAAGCAGTCCAAGGAGGTACTTGATCCTCGTGATTAGTTACCCATGTGGGTGTATTACTAATAATATAATTTACCGTAACTTCAGCCCCATTAGCTATTCCATCCCAATATTTCTGTTTCGTAGAAATAAAACCAAAGCCTTGATTAGAAGAACTGGGGTTACCCAAAGCATCGAAGCTTACACTACTGTATCTAGTAGTAAAAGTATATTTATAAGTTACCTTGTGTATATCTTCCAACTTTACACATTCGTTGTTTCCATAGGAACTGGCATTGGATAGTTCCAACCCCACATAATTCTCCTCGGTTCCTGTCGAGGAGAGTGCTAACAATTCAGCCTTGGTAGGGCAGTCATTTCCTGTCTTACCAAGGCCTACTTTAGTTTTGACAGCACTCCAAGTTGCTATCTCTCCCATGATTATTTATTTTTGAGTTCTTGAATCTCAGCCTTCAAAGCCTTAATCTCATCGTAAAGAAGTTTAACACCCTCGATTGCCAAAGTTGACATCTTGTGATATTTAACTTGTTTTACGAGTACATACTCTTCCCCATTGATTTCCAAAGTTTCGAATTCCTCTGGATTAGGTACTGTAGATTTCTCTACTGGAACTTCCTCTACATATTTACCAAATCCCAATCCCTCAAGATTCTGAGCAATAGTTCCCTCGTCCTCTTTACCAAGCATTTCGAATGACTTAGTTGGTATCTGGCAAATCTGTTCCAGAGTATGATTCAAATCCTTAATATTAGATTTGAGTCGAACATCTGAAGACTCTTTGAAGAAACCGGAAGGAGCAGTAGTCTTAGCAAATACTACCTGGTCGGTAGTTGCCAAACTCAATTGAGCTCTAGTTACTACGTGAGGATTATCTCTTCTACCAGCATGGCTATTGATAGAAGTCTGAGCAGCAGTACCTGCAGCCTTAGCATCAGCAATAGCAGTAGCCTGAGCAGTAGATACTGGCTTATCAGCATCAGAAGTATTATTAACATTACCCAATCCAACCTGAGTTTTAGTAACTGTATGAGGATTAGATTTATTGGCAATGTGATTATTTACCTTAGTTTCTAAGGCAGTTACATCTGAACCAGTATCGGCAATCAAATCGTCAACGTAAGTTTTCAATTCTGTACGAAGAGCATTGATGGCATTAGTTCTATTGGTAATCTCATTTGCCAACCCCTGTACGGTATTATCCAAGTTAGTCTTATCTGCTGCAGTCATTACACCTGCAGTAGTCTTAGTTGCTGCAAGTATATCTCTAATTAAATCTGTAGCACCTTCATAAGTCTTACCATCTGCACTCTTAGTTTTATTATTAAGAGTAGCTCTTACATTAGTTGAATTATGGGTAAGAGTGAATCCAGTAAGAATAATTCCTGGAAGAGAACTATTAAAGGTATCATGAGCATTATCCTTTGCAATACGGGCCTCTTGTTCAGCTTCAATAGCATCTGGTAAGGTTTGATTAAGCTTTATTACACTATCGGCATCCATCAGACCAGCTTCTTGAGTAGTGGCTGGGGTTAGAGGGATTACCATCCCATCGGGTTTATCAATGTAATGCCCTTGACCATCCGTAGCAGAATAGTTACATAAGATAATAACATTACGCTTATTTTTGTTAGCTATTGAAACCTTACTAATTAAATTTTTAGGCATGCTAGATACCACATCCTCAAGATGCTTACCTCTACTACCTTCGAAAGCAGTACCTGCGATTTCCCCAATGATAAGAGACGAAGTATTACTGTCTACGAATTTAGTACCTGACCAACGGAATTGGTATGGAGGTTCACCATCGGCAACATTTATATAAATCTTACCAGATTCTCCAACTACGGGAGTTTGGTGACCTGCATCCGTATACAATTGAACATTAGTAAGACCTCCAGTGGGGCTTACATCATAGGTAGCATATACTTCAAGTACATCATCTACATATGAAGGCAAATGGTTAGCAGGTACTAACCCATTCCCATCCAATGGAGCAAAGCCATCAGCCTTACCCTTAGTTGCTACAAAGGCATCATGCTTAGCTTCTAGAGTGTTAATGTTATTCTGCAGTTTATTATCAAGGTCAGTGTCTGCCTCAATTCTATCAGCAATCTCTTTATCAATCCTTGCACCCAATGCAGTATCAGCAGAAGTACGAGCAGTTGCTTCATCGTTTACAGCTTTAGTAAACTTGGTATCTAAAGCAGTATCTGCAGCTTTTCTATCAGCTACTTCTTGAGCAAGAGCGGCTTCTGATTTACCGTCCAAAGCTTCGATAGCATCTTTACGGTCCTGAACCTCTTGAGCAATAGCATTGGGTAATGTCTCATCCAGATTAACTTTATCTTGGGCGGTCATTACACCAGCTTTCTCTGCAGTAGCTGCTGGGATATAAGTAGTCTTATAATCTTCAGGCTCATGAGTATAAATACCCTCTTCTTTTTTAGAAGAGAAATTATGAGTTAAAGTAACATGACTGCTTTGTTGACCTACCTCAACTGGTTTATCACCAGATAAGATAATAATATTATCTGGTATAGAATCAAACAGCTTCTTATCTGCTGCAGTTTGTACACCAGCTTTCTCTGCAGTAGAGGCAGGCAATGTAATAGGATTCTGTTCTACTGTACCATCTTCAACTACGGTCTTAGTAGCAGCTATGCCAACAGTAGTTTCATTGGGAGTTACTGCACCAAGAGCAAAGTTAGCCGTAGAGATTCTATCTAACTCAACCTTATCCTTAGCAGTCATCGTACCAGCCTTAGTAGCCGATACCTGAGGCAAATCGAAAGTTTCGGTAGTATCAGCATTCAAACCGTTATCCTTAGTTACCGTTACCGTTACCTTATTAGCATCTGAAGCTGCAGAGATATCCGTCAGAGAATTGGGGTCTAACCCATCTAACTTAACCTTGTCTGCGGCAGACATAACTCCTGCAAGAGTTTGAGTTACCGGGAGTAAGTTCTTGGTAGCTTCTACTTCTTCACCATATTGGTTATTTGCATTATCCTTGGTTGAAGTCTTTACCTTGAAAGAAAGTTGGGTACCGGTTCTTGTTACAGCACTAACATCGGTAACCATGGTATCAGGCAAAGCATCAGAAGTACCTTCTTCAGCTACCAGTCTTTCTTCATGGTCATCGGTAATGTTAGTGAATTTATTATCTAAGGCAGTATCAGCATCGGTTCTGTCCTGAATTTCTTTATCGATACGTTTACCCAAAGCTGTATCGGCAGCAATACGAGCAGCTTCTTCTGCATCGATGTTATCCTGGAGAACTTTATCTGCGGCCTTTCTTTCCTCTCTCTCTGTATTTAAGTCAGAAGTATTCTGGTCAATCTTTGCTTCTAATCGAATATCCTCAGCCTTACGAGCAGCGATTTCATTATTCAGCAAATCGGTAATGGCAGTATAGTTACCATTAATGTTATCATGAATACCCTGAATCAATTCCAGATTACGTTGAATATTGGCAGCATTCTGAGTTACCAGAGCATTGGTAGCATTCAAGGAAGTTAACAGCTCCGTACGAGTTTCAGTTACGAAAGTTCTCAACTCATTTACCGTAGTAGTAAGAGTATTACTTAAGTTAGTGAAAGTCTGTTGCAGAGTATTATCTCCTTGTTCACGCAGATTCTTTTCAGCTTCAAGCTTATTCTCCAACTCAGTAAGCTTAGCAGTCATAGTTGCTGCAAAGTTAGGGTCATCACCGAGAGCCTTAGCAATCTCAGCCAAAGTATCAAGTACCTCTGGAGCAGAGCCAATAATCTTTTGGATAGCTGCCTCTACTTGTTCAGCACTCTGGAAATCTGAATCGTTTAATAACTCAGATACCTTAGTGATGTAGTTTGCATGTTCTTCGATGCCATCCAACTTGGCATATAGCAAGTCAGTAAAGTCATTTGAAGAAAGTACTTTACCGTCTACCTTATCTACCTTCTTTCCATCCATTGCCTGGTCAGCAGCAATTCGATCTGCTTTTTCCTGAGCAATAGCATTATTAATAAGGGTATCTTGGTTAGCACGTTCTGTAGCTTCCTTATCGATATTATTCTGCAACTCGGTATCACCAGCTAAGCGGTCATTCTTTTCGGTAAGTATATTTTGGTTGATACCCGCCATATCATCTTTATGGTTCTGAAGGTTGGTATCAATCTTTGCCTCAAGTGAAGTCTCTTTGGCAATTGCTCGGTCTTTCTCTGCATTAATAGCAGTAGTATTAGCATTTACCTTTGCTTTTAGTTCATTCATAGCATCGGTATTACCTGCCTCTAGAGAATCAATACGAACTCCCAAAGCATTATCACCAGCAATACGGTTTTCCTTTTCTTGTTCAAGCTTAGTATTAAGGCTAGCTACCTCAGATTCCAAAGCCTGCTTAGCATTATCCAATTTAGCCGTAAACTCAGTACTCAAGGCTTTATCGGCTGCAGTACGGTCTGCTACTTCTTTATCCAAATTTACCTGAAGAACTTGGTCTGCAGCTTTTCTTTCTACACTCTCAGTATTAAGGTCAATATTGAGAGTATCGATACGAGAACTCAAAGCACTGTCGGCATTCGTACGGTCAACGATTTCCTCGTTAATCATATCCTTAACTTCCTTGTAGTTATCCCCTACAGTCTTAGTTAAGTTTGTGATTGCCTCTGAATTTCTTTCGATATTATGTTGGTTAGTAGCGATTGCCGTAGTATTGGCATTTACCTGCTCAGTAAGCTCATTACGCAAAGTATTGATAGACTCTTGCATACTCAAAGCCAAGTCTGAGATACGCTGGTTAACGTTAGCCAGACTTTGAGTATATGCTTCATCAGCAGTCTTTCTTTCGGCAATCTCCTTATCCAAGTTAGCCTGAATTGTGGCATCGGCATCTTTACGGTCTTGGATTTCCTTATTAAGGTTATCCCTTACAACCCCAAGTGCAGCATCTCCAGTAGCAGACTTATTGTCTACGTATTCTTTCAGTTTAGTTTCAAGGGCAGTATCTGCATCCTTACGAGCTTGAACTTCAGCAGCTACTTCAGCACTGTTTGACTCATCCCCTGCAATACGGTCTTCGATTTCTTGGTTAACCTGTTCTGTGATTGCAGCCAACTTCCTAGTGATAGTAGTTGCAAAGTTGGGGTCATTTCCAAGGGCATCAGCAATTTCCTTAAGAGTATCAAGTACTTCAGGTGCTGAACCAATAATCTTTTGGATAGCCGCATTTACTTCCTCTTCAGTTTGGAAACCGGCATCATTGATAAGCTGGGAGAGATGGGTAATATAGTTTGCCTTTTCTTCGATGCCATCCAATTTAGCTTTGAGTATATCGGTAAAGTCGTTCTTAGTCAAAGAATAACCTTCACGTTTATCTACCTTCTTAGCATCAAGGTCTTTATCCCCTTTTTCTCTAGCAGCAGCCTCGGCAGCAATAGCATTAAGCAATTGTTCTTTGTCTTCTACACCCTGCTCTTTTATATCCTCGATTTTGTGTTCGAGAACTAAATCCTGAGCAGCACGAGTAGTGGCCTCTGAATCTATATTGTTCTGTAATACCTGGTCTGCAGCAGTACGTGCTTGAGCTTCCTGGTCAATCTTACCTTGAAGAGCATTGTCTGCATTAGTACGGTCTGTTACCTCTTTAGAGATTTCATTGTGAAGAACTTGGTCCTCAGAATGACGGTCTACCTTCTCTTGGTCAATCTTACCTTGAAGAGCTAAAGTATCAGCCTGGCGATTAGTGATTTCTTCATTAATCTTAGAATCCAGTACGGTATCTGCATTGGTACGATTTGCAGTTTCTTCAGCAATCTTTGCCTCGAGTGCAGCCTTATCATTGATATGTAGAGTCTTAAGTTCATTTACACTTTCCTTAATCTCATTATCGGCAGCAATACGTTCATCTTTTTCCTTTTGGATAAGGTCCTTGAGTTCCTTCTCAAGTTCACCATTATCTTGATTTACCTTATCTTCAAGGTCTTTGATGTCTTCAGCATTCTTATCTACCTTCTTCTCAACTCGGTCGATTTCAGCTTTTAAGTCTGCCTTAACGGTATCAATCTTCTTATTGATTTGGTCTAACCCATATTCTAGGTTATCCTGAACTGCAGCTACTGCAGCACCCAGAGCAGCTTCGGCTTCCTTAGCACGATTAACCTCTTCGGTTAAAGCAGTACGAAGGTCGGTTAATTTATTAGTGATAGTAGTTGCAAAGTTGGGGTCATTGCCCAATGCTTCTGCCAACTCTTTAAGAGTATCAAGGGCATCATTAGCACCATCAACCAAATCACTAATCATCTGTTTAACTTCTTCCTCGGTTTGATATTTCAAATCATTCTCAAGCTGAGAAACTTTAGTGATATAATTTGCATGTTCTTCGATGCCATCAAGTTTAGCCTTCAACTCATCGGTAAAATCATTTTTCGATAAGTCGTATCCTTCTTTCTTATCTACCTTATTCTTGATAGAAAGTACGAAGGCCCAGAACTCATTTATAGTTCCTCCAAAGCCAGCTTTAACAAAGTCATCATAGTAACCCTGTAATAACCGCTGGTCTATTTCTTCGCAGGTATAATACTTACTTACATACATATTTTATAAAATTTAAGGATTAATTACTGCACGTTGACGACCCAGTAAGAATTCAGAATCGATATCCCTGAATGGTTCTCCCTCTGAACCACAGAAGGCATTCATTGGTACATCCGGATTTTCGGGGTCTACATCTCCACCGTCCTCAATATCTCCCCGTATGCAAGCATAATCAGGAAGCCTATTTACACGGAACTTTATTACCTGGCCTATACCAGGATGAGGTATTATTTTATCCCAGATATCCCCGAAGTAATCTTGAAAGCAGGTGACAAATTTGTTTCCGGTCATCGATTGAAATGCCGTTACATCATTGCCATTACCTTTCATTTCAATATGAACTCCAGAGGTACCATTGAGGATAACCCGATTACTATCAAACCAAATTCCACTGTTTGTAGTAATTGGTGTCCACCTCAGTACTAACATCTTTGCCATATACTTTATTTTTATTCTACAAATTCAACTTTGGTATCTCGGTCTCTCTTTAGGATAATCATGAAAACTAAAGCCTCATCCTTTGCCTGAGCAGTCTGAGTATCTCCAGAAGGCTTATACGTTATACCATTAATTACAAACCTATCTTGTTCCCAATTAAAATCCCAATAACCTTCCGGTGTAAGATAACCGATTTGTTCTATATAAGATTTAGAAATTAGTATTGATAAGTTTTCATCATCCAATTCTCCTGAAATAGTTGCCTTATTGATAGGCCAGTTTCTGAAAGCATTGTAGTAACATAATGCCTCGATTTGGATGTTATAATATTTAGGTATACTGTCTTCGGCATGACTGAGAAGCTGATTAACATGTTTGGCCCAGGTTATGGATTGCCTACCAGCATCCCAATCTAAGAAGTCAGTGATAATTTTCTTGTATCTATCCCAAGAGAGGTTCTTTACCATTCTCCAGGGTTCTTTTGTCATAACTTAGTTAGAATTGATTTCTTACCACCTTTCACTGGAGCACTTGGGTTGGGTCCATCTAATACTCCAGGTTGCCTTCTGTTAACTACTTTAGGAACTACGGTTCTGAATACTTCATCACAGAATGGTAAGTAGATTTCCAATCGTGAAGCTAACATACAAAGGTTCTTTCTTAATTCATCTATTAATCCACCTGGTTGCATTGCTTGAGAAAGTGTTTTCCATAGGGAACTTGTAGCATCTGCCAAGGTATCATAATATTGCACTTCAGTAGGCCCAGTAGTGATTTGTTTTATCCTATCACCTCGGGCAAGTTCGGGTTTAGAAGTACCATCACCAGTTTGTTCTTTGGTAGAAGTTAATTGACTTAGGTATTCTGAAGTACTTGTTAATAGATTAAGTATCTTCACATTGAGAAAGTCCCATGCTGCCAATTCCATTATTAATTGGTTTTCTAGTGCTTCATACCATAATTCATCAGTATACTTATCTGCAGGAATTTGGTGATTTACTAGAGGACCAATATAATATTGCCATTTGGTGATGTAGATAGATTTATCTTCCCTGGTCATTCCCTCTGATATCTCTGAAGGAATATAGTGGTCGATTAAGTTATATATTGTATCGGCTAATGCCGTATGACCATAATCACAAACTACCAGAGTCTTATCTACGGTGATATCTAAACCATTAGAGTTGGTTACATGTAGGGTTACTGTATAGAAACCGGGAGTTTCATAAGAATAGGAAACATGTCTTCCACCATTGAAAACCTCTCCCTTATCATCGCCAAAGTCCCAGTCAAAAATGGATTTGGCCGGGACTTTGGATATGACTCTGAATGAAACTTCCAGACCTGACGTAACGTACAAAAAGTCCAGATTGTTATTCATATTAGTCTGTCTTATGTAATTTTCATATATTACCCTTTAGAAGAGGATTCGAATTCTTCCAGCAAAGCCTGGATAAGTGTTTCTACTGTATCATCTTTCTCGGCAACGATTTCATGAAGACCTGCTACCAGTTTCAGTTCTTCCAGGGAATAGCCCTTTGCAAGTTTTTCAAGAGTCATGCCTTTCTTGAACTGAGCATTCAGTCTCTTATCCAACTTTTCGATGTCGGCCTCTGAATACTTTTCGATTTCTGATTTATCAGCAATGATAATCAGATGGCCAGAGGCAATTGCCTTCTGAATCTTTGGTGCACGGAATTGACGACGAGAGAGTTCCTTGTCTTCTCCTCTACAAACGGTAATACCAGTTGATTGGTCATGAAAACTGTAAGCTCTTGGTCCCACAGTTACTGTATATTTATCTTTAGCCATATTTCCTAAGATTTAAAAATGATTAAAGAGAGGATAGGTCTTTTTAGTTACCTACCCTCTCAGGGAATTTATATAGATGAAACCGGACGTCCCTTATTATTCTAGGTTAACCATCAAATATGGGTCTACGTTCATGAACTCGGGGAAACCGAATTCTGAGAACTTCTTGTCAGCAGCCAGCAACAGAGTTGCATCCTGGTACATCTTAGAGAAGCCAGTAGTCAAGCTTGCATAGATTGCCTGAGTCTGGTTAGAAACGATTCTTTCAGATTCAAGCATCAACTGACGAGCAGTAAGCTTAATCAAGGCAGCAGATGTATCAATCAACAGCAACTGTTGGTCGGGTGTACCCGGGTGAATGTAGAAGTCAGCATTCTTGGGAACAGGAGACTTAACATTCAGGGTAGCTTCTGTAGTACCAGAGTGACGATCCTTGAATTCCGGCAAGTTCAGCATTTCGATTGCCTGGTCTTCACCACCAATCATAGTTTGGAAGTTACGTCCCATACGAGCAGCACGTACCCAAATATGCAGAAGGTCTTTGTAAGTGATACCATTAGTTGTTTCGTATACACCGATTACCGGGGCAGACTCAGAGCCATCAGGGTTGTTACCATTGATAGCAACGTCCATAGCCAGAGTATCCAGAGCATAACCCAACTGAACACCAAAATCACGAAGGTAGATTCCCAAGACATCGAGCGAAACATAGTTACGAACTTCATCAGTAAGTTTGAAACCTTTTCCGATTTTGAAGAGGCTAACCGATTTCTGTCCGAAGCTAACATCACCCAATGGGATAGTTTCTGCCTCATTAACCTTTGCAGGAGCAGCATCCGACATGTTAACCATCGGCATGATTGCTTGTAAACCATTGATTGGTTGGTCAGATGCAATGATATTTGGATAGAACGGAGCCTGGCGCATACCCAATGTGATAGCAGCACGAATGATTTCCGGAACAATCCAACGAATATTCTGTTGGGGCATTGTAAAGATGTTCTGCATCGTGTCCACTTTTGGATTGATGCCCATCTTTTCAAAAAGTTCATCTTCTGAAATACCCCATTTACCGGTAACCAATTCTCCAAAAGTTACCTCTACAGGCTTCTTGTCCTGTGAACCGGAACGAACAGCTTCCAAGCTTCTTACCATTTCCGGCAGCTCATTCATAAAATCCTGAGCCTTCAACTTTGTAATATCTATTTTATTTTCCATAACTTCTTTTCTCTTATTTGATGAGTACTTGAATTACCTCATTTGCTTCTTCTGCAGGATTGAGGGCAATGAACTGGGTTGAAGTTGCTTGGTTAGCTTTTACGAATCTATCGTTAAGCAATTCTCCATCGGGAGTTACATAGCCAGCTTCGATACCCTCGTTTGATACCCAGTTACAAATCATGTAACCTTCCATAGCTACTGTTACCTCTACCGGGAAATTTCTTTGAGGTTGATAAGCAGGGTTAACGTTATCCGTTACTGCTACACCCAAATAAACTTGAGTAGCTGTATCAGTGCAAGGGTAAATCAAACCTTCTTCATTCAAAGCCACTGGCATACCCTGTACGATTTTCTCTCCAGCTTTAACATTGAAAGCCTGGTGCAATTTGTGTGACTCACTTTTGTAAATCACCGCTCTCGGGGTTCTTTCCCCAAAGAGAGTAAGTTGCTGAGGGTCGTTTACGATTTTAGTTTTTTCCATAACGCGGATTATTTATATTAGTTATTTGATTTTGTTTCGATACAAGTTATCGATTACATTCTTAGTACTCGGAGATTCTGAATTCCGTTGGGTATCAGTACCCTGGGTTCCAGTTTTACCCTCGGTATCATCCTCAGCAATTGAGGAAGCACGGTTGACGTCCTTAGAACCACATTTTGAGCAAGTGAGAGGGAACTTCTCTTCCAAGCGAGCTTGGTAATCCTTGGTCAAGGAAATAAGAGTAGTAATACCAGTAGTCTCGGCATTGAGCATCGTAACGATTGTCTCATCTACCTTATCACCCATTAACTTCTTGTAGGTTTCTACGGCATTTTCACGTAGAGAAGCAATGTGATTCTTTCCTACGGTTGCCATTTCCTTCAAGTTAGCTACTTCGGCATTCAAGTTGGTAATCTGTTCCGTAAGAGAAGTTTTCTCTGTAGTAAGATTATCTACCGAAGTTTGCAATTCGTTTCTGGATGATACCAAAGTCTGAATGCAGGCAATTACATTTTCCTGATTCATCTCTTTACCTTCTTCCAGGGTAAGCATGTTATCCCCAAAAAGGCTTTCAAGAAATTTTAGTAATTCTTCGTTCATGTTATTTTTATTTGAATGATTATCATTGGCATCATTATCATTAAAAGAACCCTGAGTATCGTTCTTTTCTTGATATGATGTTAAATCTGATTTATAATCAGTAAAGAAGTATTGCTTCGATTTATCATCTCTGTATTCTTCATAAGATGCCCAAGTTCTTTTGGCAAAGGTTGGGTTAATGATTTTACCATCCGAACCAATTTTCTGGGCAAATGAATCAGCACCATGTGAAACTAGTGAGGTCTCAAGGTAACGAACAATTTCAGTAACAATTCTACGTACCATAACTCCCTTAGAGTCATAAGTACCCAGTTTCTGATAAAATTCGTTATCTTCCATTTGGGGATGGGATTTATCCCACTTAAATTGTACAGTAACTGAATTACTATGAATTGAAGGAGGTTCCATAAGGATGCCTCTAGCAATTCTTGGGTTTGCCTTACCATCGATTTTCAGAATACCGTTGATACCAGCGGGTATAGTAAAGCTACCGTCTTTGTAGGATTCCTGCCACATTACTTGTGATACAGCACCAATAGCATTACCAATGTTGGTTTCATGGTCACAGTTTACTGTTTGACCAAGCAACATCTTCATAGAAGCCTTTAGTACTCCATTCTGACCAAAGTCTGTCGGGTTCCAATTCTTAGATACAATCGTTTCTGAAAGTAATCGGAACATAGGTTCGATAAACTCTTCATCCTTTGGAGTTAATTCCGATTTATCCAGGTTAGGGTAATAGGTATTATAATCTATATCCCCTCCCCAAAATCCAAATTGAGCAATGGTGTCCGGTGTAGGATTCTTCCATTTGTAATAATTCTCGGAGAAAGTCTGGGCTCCCACTGCTTCTGGGATATACCCAGCCATAATGGTATGGCCTTGACCTATCACCATAGAATCAAGATGCTCTTTGTTTTTCTTTGTGAATTTACTTTTACTCATCTTGCTTTAGTATTTTGGTCTCCTCGAGAAGGAGCCGGGTTTGTCTTATCTCTTGACCTACGAGCAGATTGGTTTTTATCATCCTGCCTTTGTTTCTTCTTGGTACCCTCTTGTGGGTCTGTATTACCACCCTTAGCAAATTGGTCCTCAAGTGAAACTCTTGGTTCCTTTTCATCTGGTGAATCATAACCCATTGCCCAAGCATATTGCTCTTGGCTAATGATACCTGCCTTATACAATAGGTCAAGGTTCTGTATCTTATACTGAAGACCTTGTTGGATTTTAACTTCATCAGAAACTGTAGAAGTTCCCCAATCAATCTTCATTCCCTTATTATTAAATCCTGCCAGACGCAGTTCTAGAGAATAAAGTCGGTCCAATACATAAGCTACAAGCATTTGGATATTTTTTAACTGGCTAATCATCTTAGACAGCATTATACCAGTTGCACCTTCACCAGTAGTAGATGATACCCCAATGATAGAGCCATTAACTCCCAACCCATTTGCTACAGATTGTTGGTTCATATTCCAAGGCTTCTCGATATTACCGAGCTCCTTAGTAGTAGAATTTAGTTTGAATTCATGGTCATCTATGTAACCAGCAACTACTCCATCCTTCATACCCTCTTTAACATTACGTTTAAGGATATTAAGTTCATGGTATAATCGGGATTCATAAGCTTTTATACTCTCATTTGGTCTTTGTGGAGATTTCTGCATCTTAGCTTCTAAGAAACCAACCATACCACAAATCTCCATGATATGTTTGAAGTTAACCTTCATATCATTCTGACCCTTGAGAGAATCCAATGCAGGCATAAATGGAGGAACTCCATAAGGTTCATCCGTATCATTGAACATACCAACATAGAAATAGGTTTCTGGGTTAAGCTTAATGTAATCTTGTTGCTTAACAAAGAAATTTATATTCTTTTGGTAAGGAGCATACACCCCATTTAATTCACGTTTAAACTTGATGTGTTCTGGCTTAAGGAATAATACAGTAGCCAAACCATCAAGCTTATCATTTGGTACTCCTTCTACGGATATTGCCCCACTTACAAGAAGTTGAACAATCATTTTATTAACTAAACCATCTATACCAGCAGTATATCTGGTCCATCCCTTGGTGGCTTTCTTAAGATGTTCTCTCATCTTTGAAGCCTCTTCATCGGTATTATTAGGGAAAGTTACTGTATGACTGGTGTTAGCTAACTTAAACATATCTTGCAATGCAATGCCCATATCAGGATTTACCTTATATAAATCCCGAATTAAAGGTATCACATCAACACGAAAAGAGGGTTCAACTAATTTAGTCAACCCTTGTAATGATGTAATTAAGTTATCGCTATCATCGTCAACTGAAACCCTACCAGGCGAAATCGATGTGGCAGGCTTCTCCTCTTTATTAGAGGATGTACCATTCTTGGGAGGGTCCTTCTTACGTCCCCAACCCCAACTAAAATTGAAGTACTTTTTCATCTTGGTTGTACGATTACGTTAGTTTTTCCTTTCCTTATGTGATTACATATTGCTTTTCCAAAGATATCATCATCGGCATATACATCTCCTTCAAGGTCTACATCTACAGCTGAATTGTTAGCCCTATGTTTACCCATTGCAACAGGTCTACCTAAACCATCATAAATGAAGGTATAAGCTTCTTGTACAAAGAATGGGTCCTTAATGATTACGTTATCTAATCGAATATCTTCTTCCAAGTTTTCTATTATCACTGAACGATTCTTTTGGGTGGTTAACCAACCAGGGGATTTATCCATTTCAGGTCTACTTTTACCTTTTTTCTTTAGCATCTTCTGGTAGTAGTAAAGGTTAGGGTAGCCTTCGTCTTGAAGCTTAGAAGTTACTGATAAACCAACGTCATTGGATTCTGGAGCTATTACTGCCCAGTTAAACAACTTCCCAGTATCACCAAGTAACTTAGCATAAGCTCCCACTGCCATTCTTCCCTTATATACTACTTGTTCTTCTCCTAGCTTATCCATACAAGTAAATGAAGAGTAGTCAGAAGCTCTACCAGTTGAAACGTCTGCACCAATGAAATATTCTTTATCTGATTCGGGTTCACAGAATTGTCGGTATTGACCATTAAATCTCTTCTTAATAACTGGGTAATCACTAAGGCAGTCTTCGATAGCTTTAATATCGGCTAAGTCGAAGACTGTATTACCAGATGATAAGAAGTCACCATCAATTTCTTGTGCAGTTCGTTTTGCTCCCAAAGCAGAAGACATTTGGTTATACCAATTGATATCTCGTTCTGGGTGCATTTGCCAGTATAATCGAATTGGGTTAAAAGGATTACCTCCTGCAATGGCATCTACCCAAGTTGAGTGATAGAAATTACCAACTCCATAGGGAGTGGAATTGACGATGGCAGCTCCACCAGTGGAAAGAGTAGGAAATGCAGCAGCCCAAATTTGAGCAGCCCATCTTACTACTGCTGCCTCGTCAATTACCAGAAGAGAAAGGGATTCCGAACGACCGGCTTCGGATGATGTCGGAATTGATTCAATAAATGACCCATTATCAAATTCTATCATGGAAGCAGAACCGTATTCTCCAGCTCTACCATTGATTATGGGAGTTTGAAGGTACCATGGAAGATTCTTGTACATGAACTTAATCTTCTTAAGCACCTTCTTAGCAGTTGTGTCTTTGATAGAGATAATGTTTATCTTTTTGTTGGGATGGTACATCGCCAACCAAAGACAGTACATAGAAATAAGTTCTGTAATTCCTGCCTGACGGAATTTGAGAATGATATTGAATCGTTGGGCAATGAAATTGTAGAGAACTGATTTCTGAAATGGGTATAAATCAAATCTTACCTTTCCTCTTACTGGATGTATCACATAGCAAAAAAGGCTAAAAAAGAAAACATCACTAGAAACTCGGGATAGGTTTGATAGCTCCTCCCGAGTTAATGTAGTTCTAGTTTCTGAGATAGTCTTTGCCATTACTTAAAAGTTATACGTTATTTGAAATTCGATGTCAGTACCTATACCAGATTTTATCTTTGGGTAGTAAAAGGTATTGACTCCGAATTTGTAATTAAATCCCTTAGTCTTGATTGAAAGACCAGCTCCCATATCGAAGAGATTATTGAAAGGTCTGTATTTGCCATAAACGTATGGACTAAGTGATAACCTTGCAACTTTCTTTCGGGTTAATTGACCTTCATACCAGTTGTAGTTGTACTTATCTAAGTCGATTGGGAATAGTCTAGTTGAATAAGTGTTAGTCTCCTTATTGAACAGACTTAAGTTCAACTTATCTTTCTTCAAAACAATTTGAACCAGGGAATCTTGGTTACTGATAACTGGCTGCCTTAGCATGGAATCAGGAAAGAGAGTTGGCTGCTTATTATCATGAACTAAGATTTTACCTGGTTCAATTTTTTCTGAGTACTTCTTCTCTGGTTTGAAGGGTTTCTCTGTGTATACTGTATCTGGGATTTCATTGACCGCTAGTTCCAGGGAATCAACCTCTCGAGAAAGTTTGTAATTCCTGAAGCAAAGGTAAATAGTAAATCCTAGAAGTACAATGAACAAGGCCCTCTTAAATGTCTTCATCCTTGATTCTCAAATAAGTGTCCTTAGCAATGAACTTATCCATACCAATACGGATTAAAGCTTTCATACTTGAACTTAATTCCGAGGTAGGTATTCTTAATCTAAATTCAAGTCCTTTCGAATCTTCGGAAAGAGTTATACGAATTTTTCCCTTTCGATTTTTAATCAATCGATTGTATAGTACAGCAATCAGATTGAAGATTGCTTTCAGATTCTTCGGTGTAATTTCCGAACGATGTAAAATCTTCTTAGTCATATCATTTTCGATTTTGGTGTTTCATACGAATATAGTCAACTAGCTCTAAATCAGGTACTTGGCATCAATTTGCCAAGTCTTGGTACTACCTAATTCATTCAAAACCAATTAGTTAGGTTTGTGGCTTGTTTTCCTTTCCCTTAACAATCCCTATCCTTTCAGAATTGTATTTTAGAATTATTCCTTTCCTTCCTTCTTACCTTCTTACCTGGCCATAATATATATAGGGGGGAGTCACTGAAAATTAAGGTACCTTTTTAAGGCATTCCTTAAACCAAATCCCTACCTCATAAACCGAACCCTTGGCAATTGTGTACCTTGCCTTGTTAAGCCAGTAATGGTAATCCTTAAAATCACCCTCGAAGGTATCACCATTCTTGTGAAGGTAAACTTTGAATTTATCTGGGAATCCCATAATTGCCTTGAAATCCTCTATTCCCAGAGGATAACCATCGGGTCTGAATTGCCTATCTGCAGGTCTGAGAGTTAAGGGGGGTTTATCATACTCCAATCGATACACTCCTGGAAGAGTACTCATCTTTGCAGTTTTGATAGGCCACTTCTTTTCATTCTTGAAATCCCTAACCCAGAGCCTATGTATCTTTGCTACTGTGAGATTCTTCTTCTCTGGAAGCTTTCGATAATCATACATTGCCAGAGTTTTACTCATGAACGGAATCTGGTTAGTATTATTTTCCTGAGAGAATGTGAGTGGTTTAAGTAGATTTCTAGTAGTTGTTGGAGTTTTTACTTGGAATATTTCATCAAAAGCATTCAAGTATTTCTTACCGGTCTTTTTATGTACTCCAATGATGAGTAATCGCTTCCTTGACTCCTGGGAGTTTCCGTAGTCTAAAACTGACCTTTCGTGAAAAACTAATTTATAGTCTTTGAAGGTTTCCTCAAAGAAATCCTTGGGAAGCAAGGTTAGCAGTCTTGGTAGATTTTCTATAAGAAATATCTTGGGTTTATACTCGAGTATTGATGCAATTACTAGATTAAGACTACGGTTATCTTTGGGATTACCTAATTCTTTTACCTTGGATAACCTCATAATACTAGAACTACCGCAATCAGGGCTTGATATAATTATGTCTACTTTCTCATCAAATTCTTGTAAACAAAAGCCCTTATAGAACGGTATATCTCCAAAATTTAATTTCCATTGTTCTTCGCCTGGAGTGTGGAATACTCCCCTTATCTCTATGTTCCCTAACAAATTCTTCTTAAAAGGGAACAGGAGTGCACCCTGTCCAGCGCACACTCCCAATACCCTTAGTTTTTTCATTTCTTGTAGCTTCTCAATTTAATGTATTTAATCCAAGCAAATGGCTTACGGTCTTCCAAATAACTCAGATTCTTATCATTATTGTGAGCTTCCTCTTCGAAACTTACATCATGATATCTTTCATTCTGTTTATTCCACTTGGCAAAGCACATGATGATTATATATTCGATAACATACCAAAGGTAGAAGAATCCAAAAGTCAGAGCCACTACCCACCAAAAGGACATACCAAATGATAACCAGAGTATGATACCGAGTACTAAACCCACTATACTACATTCAATCTGTTGTATCTGATGAATACATTCATGATTGATATCATCAGGTTTACACTCTTCTACTTTGTGTTTAAAGAATGAATTATACACCAGAGTAATTGCTTTGTAACTGGGGAAAAGAAATACTTTTGCTACCCAGCTGTTAAAATGACATCTTTTCATAATTTATCTTTGAAGTTTTCGTAAGCATTTCTTAGTTTTTGGTCGTAGGCATTCTGGGCATACCCGGGACCATTGTATTTTCTGGCAAAGCCAGCCCAGTCCTTTTCTTTGAGATTACTCAAACAACCAGAGTTTTTCATGAAATAATACATGAGTTCTAGTTGATTTGCATGAGATTCCGACATCTTATGAACGAATTCAAAGACATCTTTACATTCACAGAGGTTGTGATTGAACCCACAAATCTGGAACATACCCCAACTTGCAGACTTCAATGCACATTCTTCGTCAATTTCTTTGGCTAATTCGAGTCTCTTATACTCGTGTACACCTCCCAAATACTTCGATTTATCCCATTTAGGGAAGAAAATCGTAGAATATCTCTTACAAAGGTAAGCTAAATCTCTGTCAGGGAATTTCTTATGTACTTCTTTGTACATAATGTGACCCTCAAAGAGGATTTGAGGCCTACCATCAGCTAAAAACCCATCTCTACCTGCTGCTTCTACCAATTGAACAGCTTTCAATAGGGCGGGTTCTAAACCTAAGCTATTAGCAAGGTCTTTAATCATTTCATTTGTTAGTTTATCCATAACTTATCAGTTTTAATGGTTCAATTTTAGTAACAAGAGTATTGCTTATAGCCCATTTTCAATATGTTTCGAGGTTCTATTATCATATATAACTTATAAAATAATGCAATATGGACAAGAAAAATGAGTGCCAGATATGTGGCAAGCCCATTAATTTAGAGGAATTTGATGAAACTCGGGAAATCCCTCAACTTATGGCAAGAAAACAAGTTTGTTTTAAATGTGCTTTTTGGTTTAATCGATTAGCTTATGATAAAGAGCTTGAGAAAGAGGGTAAAATTGCGGTAATTACTCCAGATTATTCTCACTGGGTAACTAAAATTCCCGGAAATATTTTAATGGTGCCCTCGGCTTTTGGTGGTATTTACCAAACTAAACTCCAACCAGTAAACACTCTGGGAGTTATTGATGAAGACCGAGAGAAACTTTTCATTATCCGTTATAATAACATCGCTCACCAGGGCACTATACCAGAGCATCTAAGAGATGCTTTTAAAGTAAACGGAATATTTCTATCTCCACAGGAATACAAAATGCTAGAGGATTACCGGGGCAATGCCTATGAATTTATTAAAAATATGATTGATAATGCAATAAATAAAGAATAATTTCGTATATTTGCATAAAGAAAATTTCTAAATAAAATAGATATGAAAAAAGAAAAGAAAGAAATCAAAAAGCTCAAAGAGGGGGATGAGGTTCTCTTCACATTATCTGGAAGACCCATCATAGAGAAAGTAACAGTAGAATCCATCAATAAGAAAGGTGGATTCGCAATGCTCGGTAACCGAGTAAAAGTTGCAAGAACCTTGGGTCCTGATAATACATATCCAAGATTGGATGGGCAAAAGGGAGAAGTTCTCCCTATTACCGAAGAAAATGAAAGAGTATTCCTTGCATATAAGGCCTATTTCTCAATTAAGAGAAACATAGAGTTCCTTGACAAGGAGATGAGAAGTATGAAAGATTCGAAAGCTTTCGATATGATGATTGAATTTGATAAGAAGCTAACCAAGATTATTAACAAATACCTCAAAGAACAATGACTACTGTATTAGCAATAATTTATTTGGTATGCTTACCGTTCACTGTATTTTTTGTAAAGGTTTGCTTAGATTATTTACCCTATACTCACAAAATACACTCTCTCGTTTTATTTATATCGGTATGGATAGTATTACCTCTATTTCCGATTTATCTATTAATCAGATACATAAAATACAAATTACTATGAGATACTTTTTTGACAGAGATGGTAATTATGCTGGGTCATCAATGCAAGGGTGGGAGATTCTTCTCCTACTTTTGTTCCCAGTTGCTCTAATAATCTTCCTCGTATTCTTACCCTTCTATGTATTTCATAAATACAGTTCTAGAGAAGAGGATAAAAAATACGAAGAAGAACATCCAGAAATACTAAAAGTAGATTCTTATATTACTTGCTGGTATCCCTGGCATAGGTATTCTGTTGCATATACCCTTACTTTAATACTCTGGGTAATTGCTTTTATAATTGGGATATTATCTTAATCTCAATATAAGTCTTAGGTTGGAGCTCCCCCCCCCCTAATTTAAGAACTTTATTTTCCATAATGTATAATGTTTTTAGATTGATACTGTTTCTCCTGCACTTGGTACTATAAATGACCCCACTAATGTCCAGGTAGAATTTAATCTAGTATATACAGTTACTTTATCTCCAGTAGTACATTCTATTCGAGTACCAGGTTCTGAGTCATTGGCATAGAATGGAATCCCAATAGTATCAGTACCAGTTGCTGATATTCTCTGTATATACTGCAGAGAAGTAGGTTTTGGATTCTGTGGCTTAGCTCCCTTGCCAAAGAGAAAGTGGCCTGTATCTGGCAATCCAGAGAGAGTGAATGTTTGAGCCTGTGACTTCTGAGTAACTGGTATACTAAGGTTAGCATCCCCACAGGTTAAGAAGATATGCCCTGAACGGTTAAATCCAGTTTGATTACTCGATAAAGCAGTCAGGGATAACCTGTAATGGTTCTCAGGAGTACCCGCTGAGGCAACTGATACTGCGCACCAATCGGGAGCACTACCCACATGGGGAGTTTCTGGCTTTTTAGACCCATCACTACCATTTAAATAGGCCATCACAATAATTTGAGCAGTATTACCTTTATTACCACCTAAAGGCAGTGAGTTTGAAACCATTTCTATGTATCCAGTATAGGTAACACCGGATTCCTGAGTTACTGTGAGATGGATTTTGTTATCAGATCCATTCTGGTCAAATATCAGAGTAGTAGACCTTGAGGACCCAGTATTTTCTGAATAGTTAATTTTTACATCTAAGTAACCATCTCCAACGGTAACTCCTTTCCAAGTAGCCCAACTTACGGAGGCTGAGCCCAAAGTACAAGAGGGTGTAGAGGTTGAAACTACTTTGCCATTTACCAGTTTCCTTTTGAGGGAAGTGATATGGTAGGTTATAGTACCACCGTTTGAAGATACAGTATCTGTACCTGTATCTGTAATTGCACGTGCTAGTTTGAATAATGTTTTTTCTTCCATATCTTTATAAGTTTTTGGTTTATAGAAAGAACTTTGATATTGTAATCTGCCAGAGGGATAAGGTGGATGAGAGCCAGGGATGTTTTATTCTCTGGCTTCTTTGTGTGTTGTGTGAGTATGTGTGGTGTGGGATATCTGGGCATGCCCTTATCACGAAGAGTGATTTTTGTGGGGTAGTAAAATATGTAATTTGCCTTCAAGGTACCCCTTAATGCGAAAGCTTCGAAAGTTGTGGTACTAAAAGGGGAGTACGGTTACGTTAAATTTAACATTTGTAAATAAAAAGTAAGGGACAAATAAAAATGTTTGTCCCTTTTGCTTTCTTTTAATCTTTAAATGTTTCGTTATCGTCTTTCAAAATTTCTTTTAAATCTTTATAGCATTGAATTGATAGCCAAATTACACCAACAAATAAAAATATATTTAATATCATAACTTTTTTATTTTTAAGTGAGTAAGAAAATACTTTCCTACTCTGATTTTCTTTTATTTCATTGATTTTTTCACAATTTCAAGCCCTTTTATTAAAATCGCTTTCTTTTCTTCTTTAGTGTTTTCGCTTGCAATTGAAGAAAAAGAAAAATCGTTTATTACATAGACTTGTTTATAAAAGTCTATAAAGCCCTCAATTAGTTTTTTATCTGCATTCGTTGCAATTGAAGAAAGAAAATTGAAAGTTACGTTTCGGAACTTTTTGCGTAACGATTTGATTTGCTTTTCGTTTGCACCCTCAAAAAGTTCTTTTTTGTAAATTTCTGTTTTTGTTCCTAAAGTTGTTTTAAAAAGTCCTTGATTTTTTTCTTTTACAGACTTTAAAACGTTTAAAGCAATTAAATTATTGGCTTTACTGTTTGCTACTGCTTTTTCTACATTCACTTTGTTAATTTGATTCTTCATAATAAAACGCTTGAATATTTTGTTATTATTATTTTTATAACCTTTTTGATAGATATTCAAGACTTATTAAACTATCTAATAAGGTTTGTTTCATTTCTGATACAAATATAAGAACTATTTTTTAATCTACAAAATTTTTAGAAAATTATTTTCTTAAAAATTTTTAATTAAAAATTTATTCAAATATCGCTTTGTTTTTCTCACATTGCAAAGATACGAACTTTATTTTAATCTACAAACATTTTCAAGAAAAATTTTTGAGAAAATGAATAATTTTATTTTTAAAATTATTTTTGTGAAAAATTCATAAAATAGAAAATATTGTGCACTTAATATTTGCACTTAATTTTGGGGGTTCATAAGGGTAATCTTCACACGCCTTGTAGTTGGCATATATACCTGTATATAGATAATCCTATATGGCTTATGCCTGTCCTCTTGAGAGTGTATTATATACCTGTATATTGATAGGGCCATTAATGGACTAAGGTGATAAAGAATTAAGGCCTCTTCTGTATTGCCTCCTCTATAACACCCAGGTCCTAATTCAATAAGGCCATATAGGGACTATGGTAAGCCTATAGAGATTAGGATAGCCTATAAGGGCTTACTAAGTTAGCGTAAGTAAAAACCCAGGTACCTAAGTTAGGCCTGGGTTAATTGGTTAGTATTCGCAATATTCTCGTTCAAGGTATATGTTGAAATCCTTGAAAAGTTTTATACCTGGTATAGGACCATCATTTTTGTCCCAAATCTCAAATTCTATAAATTGGGTCTCATAGCCTTCTATATCTGAAATAGAGAGAAGATAGTTCTGGCTTGGATCAAATTCTTCAAGGAAAACCTCGATAGTAGCCTTAATCCTAATAGGGTGAGTATTAGTAATGCCTTGTACGATTTGTGTTAATCGGTTTGATAATTCTTCTGTGTTCATGGGTAATGGGTTTTAAGTGATTAATACTTTATTTATCTGATGCAAATATAAAGACTTTATTTTAATTATGCAATAACCCTAATTACCTTCGTAGGTTATTAAGGGCCTTGAATTATATTTGCCTTAGTCCTTGAGGCCATTAATGGAGTAAGGCCATAACACCATAGGTCCTAGAATTAATGCAAATATTGCTAATATAAATACTTAGCCAATAACTGCAATAAACTCTAGGACCTTATTACCTAACCCTTTATAATTACCTTATCAATATTAATTATAACCTGGTCACTGGGTTTATCCTTACCTTTCTTTAATAAATAACCTATACTACCCATCGGTATATTATATTCTTTAACCAATTCATCCCAAGTTTTATAATTTGCCTTCCCCTGTATGGCCTTAATGAACTTAGGATTATATTTCCTACGTTTCTTATTAACTTCCCTAATGGGTATATAGGTAGGTTTAGGGGTACCCCTTTTATCTTCCCAAGTATATAGGTTAGGGAATAGTTCGGCAAAGTATTTCTGAACAGTGATACCTTTACGTTTGCCTTTAGCATCGATTAGTTTCATATGACGTTTTACCTTAATGAAGTGATTGGTTGTTTTGTTCTTAATCCTACCATCTGAATAGAATCGGTAGGATGGAAAAATCCTTGTGGGTTCTGTGTTTCATATTTACCTTGAATTTTTAATTGATATATATTATATAATAGTGCTTGGTAAGGTAATTCGGATAAGGTAAATAAGAGGCCATTAGGGGACGAAAAATTATCATCACATAGGCCTTTTTGAGTTTGCCTTTAAAGTGTGTAGTAGAGCTATATGGTATAGTGGCTATATGGTGAGTTGAGTGGCTTTGTATAGTAGAGGGGTTATCACTTGCCTTGTTTGCCTAAATCCCCAAAACCCCCGGCGAGGTACCTTGATATATGTATTGGGTATTATTATATTAATAGATGGTATATTAGTTATAGAGGGGATATTATATTATGTACCTTAGTTAGCGTTAGTATGATTTTGTTTTGTTTTTGTGTTGGGTAGTGTGGGAGGTACCAGGTATTTATTCGATTGGGTATACCTGTATGAGGGCATATATTAAAAGGATGATTCATTCTGTAGATGAATTTCTTTGTTAGGAGGGCTTCTTCATTTAGGATTAGAAGTCAGGTTGTTACGATGAGTAGGATTAATTTTTTTAGTATTATTATATGTATCTTAGTATAATCCCATATGTGTAGGATACCAGGATTAGTGATGAGGTGTATAGGGTTAGGATTATTAGCTGTGAGATGATATACCTTATTTTGTTTGTTGGGTGGGTATGCTTGTGGGCTTGGTATATTTTCTCATTGCGTATGAGGGTTAGGATGGTGACTACGGATAGGATTATTCGGATTATGTGATAGAGGATGTCCATTTCTTCGCAGAAGCCTTCGGTAGTACCAGGTAGTGGGCCTGGTACTTCGAATGATACTAAGAATTTACCTGATGTTAGCATAGTTTATAGTTCGTTGGTTAATAATCTTATATCAGTTAAGTGATTCATATATTCCTCTTCTGAGGATATGTCAAGGCATTTGCATGCTATATAGTGACCATATATCGATATACCTGATTCATAGCCCTGGTCTTCATTTAGGAAGTTGGCTAAAGGTATCTTGTCTACTGAGCATATCCTCTTCAGATGGCCTGGTAGGGTTTCTGAATCTTCGTAGAATACAGAGTCATAAGTCTCTGTATTATCGGTCATTGTAGCAAATATTTCGATTAGCCAGTTAAAGTCCTCTAGAGGTACATTGTCTAGCCATTCCCATCCGATTGGGTAGTTGTTTACTGTAAGTTTCATGATGTTAATTGAGTTGAGGGTTAAACTTTGGTTTACTTAATAGTACGGTATGTGGGAGTTCATCTTCATCCAAGATTCCAAGTATGAGATACACATTAGGATCTTTGGGTATTTCGAAGTAGAATCCCGGTTTAGGTTCATCCCCATTGAATGATACATGTACTATTTTGGTGTTTTCTAGTAATCCATTTAGTTGTACATGGGATAAATAATTGCGAATAGCCGTATGAGGTTCTTCGGGATTGTTATCCCATATAGTTAGCATATAGTTAAACCATTCGGGATGGTCGCATAGTTTGATTAATTGGTTTTTGATGTATGGTGTCATAGGTTATAATATTCTGATAGGTCCTCAATGAATTGTTCCTCTTCTTCAAAATAGTCCTGGTCTAATACATATTGAGATACGTAATGATGATAGAGTGGGCCAAATAATAGGGTAAATAGTTTACCGTTAGCTTCATCAGCAATTTGTTGAAGTTCATCGTCTTCTTCTTCTGAAAGTTCAAAGATTTCGTTTATTATTCGGTCATTGGCAGTTTTCCAAGTTTTTACCAGTTCCCTGGCTTGTTCATGTATCTCTGAAGGTAATGAGTCTAAGGTATGTTTAAGTTCTTCGGTAATCATAATGTTATTTGTTTATGGGTTTAGCAATTACTGATATGAATCCTTGTGGATATAAGGTATACATAATCTGATAGTTCCCTGTGGGCAAGAAGACTTGCATTATGTTTGCAAGTAATGGGTAGATTTTCCATTGGTTTTCCTCTAGAAAGTTATCCCAGTCATCGAATTCTTCTGGATAATTCCCAGATAGTTGAATACGATATTCAGTTTGTTCTGGGATAAATAAATTGGTTACTACCCGAATTTCGTCTGATTCCTTTTTGTATTGGGTAATTGGATACCAGATGCCTTCGGTTTTCCATTTATTGAGCTGGAACAAGGACATGCCCTGTTCCAGTACGTTTAAGAGTTTATATAAGTTTACCATAGTGATTATTTATTAAGTTGCCTAATGAGTTCTGATGCAGCCAGGGAATCAAAGAGTTGGGTTTCTCTTTTGTCGGATTCCCATTTTTCGAGAGCATTATATGTTGCCGTATATTGATATATCATGTCCTCATCTTGTTCCTCGTCCTGGATGGATTCCCGGAGATGTTTTTTGAGTCCAGTAATTATGTAATCCTGATGTTCTGGAGTTAATTGAGGAATACCAAATATGATAGCTTCTACCTGTGATGGAGAATAATCATAGTATTGGTCGTCAGCACCCTTTGTTAGATCCATGTGGGAGATAATGTTTTCCTTTAGATTTTCGAAGAGAACTTCCTCTGAAGCATATGTGATGATATATCCTGAGATATAAGCAGCAAAAGGTTCATCCTCTAAGTCGATTGAGTAAACCTGGATATTGGTAGCTTCCTTGTTAATATAAAGACCATCGCTGTAATCATAAGTATAAATGGGATGAGAAGCAAGCAGTTCCCAGATGGCCTCTAAATTTTTTAATTCTTTCATAACGTGTCTATATTAAAATTATTTGAGAAATATTTCTCACTGCAAATATACAAAAATTATTTCTAAACTTGTTTCTATAATTACTTTTATTTTTATAAATATAGAGGTTCTGGGAGGTGTTTTGAGTGCCTCCCGGAAGATTTTGTTAATATAATTCATCGGCCAATAATGGTTCCTTGGGCTTATTTAATTTCTCCTTAGAACGTCTGGTAGCCCAATTCTCGTAGGGTTTGTAACTGAAGGTACGAGTTGTTTCATCGTATGCAGCATATACCATTTGTTTACGAGATATTCTCCTTCCGTAAGTTTTCTTAAGATTAGCAAACCAATCTAGATACTCCTGTAAAGAGTTAAAGATTTCTTTGTGTCCCTCTAAATCATTCTTAGGACGGGTCTTCCATGTTGCTTCTATATAGCATTGGTGTAGGGTAATTGAAATAAAGTATCGGCACCAACTACCACCAAAGATAGTGCCCGTGGAGAATTCTATCTCCCGAGCAACTAATGGACTAACGTTATACTTTGTCATGCGATTGAGAAATTAAGTTGGAAAATCCAGTTGTTTCTATCGAGTTGATTGAATGATATGAACCTCCCATCGTTATCTGTGAATTCGTTCATGAATTGAACTGCAGCAGATGCTAATTGCCCCTTATAGGGATTAGTATCAGCAGTTATCACGGATTCAAAAATGAAAGAATAATAGGTAGTATCATAGATTTGTACCTGATTAATATCCAAACAATTGAGTTTGTAATCATCCTCTAGTTTAATTAAGAGTCCCATTAGAAGATTAAGAAGATTACCCTGTTCATCAGAGTCAAGTTCAAATGTAGATTTCTTTTCTAAGAAATTGCGAACTACCTTAGTTAGTTCGTCTGCCTGATTGTAAGTTACTGAGTTCGTTTTCATATTTTTGTCTATTTTTAAATTGATATGCAAATATAAGCATTTTTATTTTTATAGAAAAATATATCTATTTTATTTTTAAGGAGGCTGAGGATGTGTATACGCTAAGAAAGGCAGTGGATTAGACTGCCTTTCAATTATTAAGGTAATTGGGGAGTTAGCAAGTATAGAGCCTCTCTTATGATTGAACTCTCCATAGGTTCTAAAGAGGGTTCCTTATCCATTAGCCCACCTTTCTTCTTCTCGTTTTCAAATACTTCATGTATGGCTTGCTTTAGTTTAGTAGCTAATATCTCTGATAACTCCTGAGATTTAAGAGAGGTAAGTAACCCATTCCGTATTTCCCTAACATCCTGGTCATTTTCAGTGATGGGTTTTGCTTCTACCAATTCTTGTATACCTGAGGAATACTCATTAAACTTTTCATACCCTAAATGTTGTAGGTCATTAATGAAGATACTAAATTCATCATAGGTAAGTCTAGTATCAAAACCTACTCCATGATATAGTTGTACTAAAGGGACAAGGATTCTTCTTAGTGTATTGAGATCATTTAGATGATCTAATTTTATTCCCGATTCGAGAGGTATTTTATATACCTTTTCACCCTTCAATACTACTAACAGAACCATTAGTCTTGGTGGTAGTCTTTTCTCGTTCATAAGCAAGTTTTTGTATTATGAGTTGTACATAGGTATTTCTCTCTTTATAGATGAACATTACCGAGAGAAGTATCTCATGTTTCGGTAATATCATCTGTATGAAATTGCCTGGAGCAATTACAGTAGCTACTACTGGAGAATCCTCCTGAGAGAAATTCTCTAATATCATTTCTGCCCTCTTAATGGGTTCTGGTTTTGTGGGGTCCAAAGTTAGGACTGGAGCAGTTATACATTCCTTGATGCCCTGTGTTAAGGCATTATATAACCATTCATCTTTTATATCCTCTACTTGGAGGTTTTTCATTGTAATCATATCCTAAACCTATTTAGAGTCCATACACCCAGGATATTAGAGAATACCCATAGTTCCCAGTTTTTGTAAAAGTTATAGGGTTTATTGAATTGAGATGTTTGAAATATTATCTGATTTGGTGTTCTAGATAACATTTCTGCATGACAAGTTAATACTCCAGAAGATAATTGAGCTTTAAAAGCTTTAATAATATCTTCATCACTTTTAGTCTCTAATGAGGTAAGCAATTTAATAAATTCTACCTCTACACCTTGAGACATGTTTACATTTCTGAAGGCAAACTTTTCTTTATTTTCCATATTCGTCATTTTTAGATAAGAACTCTTGAGCTAGTTCATCTTGAGTTCTTTCGATTATGTTCTTTACTATTGTTTTATTTTCTACTCTAGCCCACGTATATAGCATGCCCAATTGAGCATCCATATAGCAATCTATAAGAGATGGGTCCTTTCTAAATACATCCCATTGTTTTACGAAATTTGTTCGAACCAAATCCCTATAACCCTGGTCTGATATGCCATCTTGGTCTATATAAGCAGATACCCTTTTCTTGACTTCTAAAAGGATTTTCTCTAAGCTTTCGGGTAATCTGAAATTTTCTGGTAAGTTATGATATACCAAAGCATTAGGTATCAATTCCTCAAAGGTAAACTGATTATCGAATAGATTTTTAGGATATCTACCTGAAAATATCAATGGTAGCTTATACCTTAGCAACGATGGTACTACGTCGTATATAGCATAATGTCTTCTATATTCTCGGTACAAGTCAAAATATAGATTCTCATCGAATATACCCGATTTCCTCATTATTGCTTGTAAAGTATGATAAGCAGCATTGATATGAGTATTACTCAATTTGAATACTAAGTCGCCATTTTTAATAGCAATGAGTTCACTACAGCATCTCTTTCGTCTAAATAAGTTCATGTGATTAAAATGTAAAGTTAATGTATATTTTCCTTGTTCCCTTGAGAAATTTTTCGTGATTTGAGTCATCATACTTATGGCAAGCATAAGTCTTAGATGATTTATCATAATGGTCTCTTACCCATACTGGAGCAGTTTCTGTGGGTTTTAATTTAAAGTATGTACCCTGAACCTTGTTAACCTGAGTCTCTTTGTAAGATGTCTTTGGTAGTTCCATATTTTTGTCTATTTTAAAATTGATATGCAAATATAAGCATTTTTATTTTTAAATATGCAATATCCGGATATAACTACGGAAGCTTACTATTTCGGAGGAATTGGGATGCAAATGAGCCGTCCTCTTTCTCTTCTTCCTCAAAGTCTTCATATTGGTATAACTCTGGGTCTTCTTCGTCTGGGTCTATACGCATTTCGATTTCTCTACGTAGTTCATGATGTTCTTTAGAGAATGAAGACATGGCTCCCTTATAATCATCAGTAATTTGCATTAACTCTACTTTATTAAGGTTAAGACCCTCTTTACTTGTATCTACTCCTTCTTGTTTAGTAGCAACTACTTCAGGTAGAGACTTAATGTCATACCTATCCTCCAATAGTTTAGCCTCTTCTGGTTTATCTAATATCCTTTGTGATTCCAATACGATTTGACGTGCCTCTTCAACGGTGATTGCATTTTGCTGTGTTACGTTGTTCTGTTGATTAAATTGGGCAAAGATATTTGTAGTACTTCCTCCAGTAAGATTACGTACTATTGATTGCAGAGATGTAGAGGATTCAAGCTTTAATTTAAGGGCCTTTCCCAGCTCGGCAGATATAAACGGTACGTATTTCCCTCCCTGAGATTCTCTTAGGATATTAACCTGATGGGCTATTTCCATACGGTCTTCTAATGCCCATGCTAGTTGTTCTCCCATTAACGCTTGAAGTAAATCTTCTGCTTTTTCTTTATCCCATATTCTAGAGCTTAATAGCCTATCTCTCATAAATACCCGTATGTAGTTAATATCTATACCCATACGGTATGAGAATGTATTGATATCATAAGTGATACCACATAATACTCCATTACCCATCAGCCATTGATTAATAATGTAGTTGTGTATCTTTATCAGAAGTTCATCATTTGGGTTCTTCTGATATTCTAATGCCATTGCAGTAGTCCCCATAGGTCTTGGGAATCTTACCATTTTATTTTCCTTTTCTGACATACAAATGAGATTTTCTGATATCGGAACTTTCATCATAACCCATATACTCTAAATCGAACCTTACATACAGATTCAAAGATAGGTTATAGAAATATCCCTTATATTTTTTCTTACTTACTGATAAATTAAAAGGTTCACCAGAGATTAGGTCCCTGGTGAATACTAAATTACCTTTCCCAGTGATGGGAATATTAAGGCAAAGTTTATAATCTCCTACCTTAAATTTATTCCCATGCAGGTCTGTGATTTCCCTTGCCATAGTTTGCCTTTTTAGGGTTCGTAGGTTTTTTGTCTTGTTTACTACGGTTATTGGTTATCCCCTTTTGCTCTTCGATTAATTTCTGAACCTTTGGGAATAACCTTTGCCTTAAAGGAACTACCTGAGTAGCGAAAAAGGCATTCCATAATTTCTGAGTTAATGGTTCTCCTATTTTAAGTTCTGAGATTGCCCAGAATTTAGTTTCGAAATTCTTAACTATTTCCCTAAATCGGTAGTAGTATATATTGCCAGTCTTTTTATCTATCCCAATTGTAGTGGTTTGGCAATAATCTAGAAATTCTTTACCTAATTCGGATATAAACTCTTCCCTTTTAAAATCATAATTCTCTTGGTCGAGCTTAAATAATTTTACGTAATCGATTGCTTCCATATAGATTTAGTTTGTGATTATTAAACGAGGTATACTTTCATCTGTAATTTGAAATAAGTACCCTCTTACATCATCCTCATAATAAGAGGACCAATATGTTCTTCTAACTCTGAAATTATCAAGGATTGCCCCTTTGGGTACTCCAGTAATAAATAAGCAATGCTTAGGCATCATTGGGGTAATCTCAAATTTCCCATCCTTGAAATTACCATAGGTACCGTAGTCGGGCATATTACCCGTAAATCCAGTATTCTGTAATATGTCTTGAACCAGAGTAGTTTGGGGTATTTCCTTTTGGTTACATTCTATGGTTAACTTCGATTTGCCTATATATAGGTCTTTAACTATTTCTCTAAACATTTGTATACGATTATATGGGTAATACCATTTTTCTTGAAGTAAAGGTTATTCTGTGAACGTTCCTCTAACTTCTTTAATTCTCTTCGAGATTCAGTACAAATTCTATCAGATTTCCTTAATATATCTGATACATTATCCCAGATGGGTGCCATTGGTTCTACTGGCCCTGCATAGATAACCTTATGTTTAGTTTCTATTTGGGGATATTTAGATTTATACTGATATTTGCCTTTGCAATAAAGTACGTTATACTTTTCGGGTTCGTTTCTTTTTTCGTTTTCCATTTTTGTTAGGATTAATGTAATCGGATATTTCATCAAGTTGCCCTAAAAGCAATGCCTGAATGAAAAGGTTTATAGGCCTGAAAAAGAAATTCCCTACGTTATCAGTATTTATATACCAATCGTAAACGATAAAGAACTTCTTAATCTTGGAGTGCTTAAGTGAATGTTGGATTAGATAGGACTTACAACATCGTTTATGTAATTCTACCAATTCTTTGTCCTGCTTAAGCATCTCTTTATCAGAGAAGATAGTGTAATCCATTTTGTATGAATTGCGATGCCCAGGTAATTATCCCGGGCACCTGGTTAATAAAGGTTTATGCAACTTGTTCTGGTTTGAGGACCTTCTTTTTAAAGTCCTCATAGGCTTTAGCCGCAGCCTTAAACTCCTTAGAGTTTGTATCTTTGATACGAGCCATTGCAAGTTCCAATCGATGGAGTTCGTTTCGAGTTTGTTGTCTCCATTTCTTCCGAGCAAGTGTATCAACTACATCGGCAGGGTATACGTATTTAACTTCCCGATTAGAAATTACCTGTTCGATGATGGAGGGTTTTTGTTGTTCCTTAACTTCCTTGACAACCTGTTCCTTTTTGGAAGTTTTGGTTTTAGGAGAGAGTTCTACCAATTTGGCATTGGCAAAATTAGTGGCAGCTTCTTGAGCATCTTGTACCAATTCCTTTTTAGTCTTTTTGGCCTTAGGAGCAGAAGCCTTAGCAGTCTTAGAATTTTTAATTCCTTCAAGTTGTTCGGCAACCTTAGTTGCAACCAGGTTAGTAACCTTTGTTTCATTCTTTTTCATAATGTCTATATTTAAAATGTTAGTAAAATGATTAAATTTCTTTTTCTGATACAAATATAAGAACTTTATTTTAAATAGAAAAATTTTATTTGAATTATTTTCTATTTGCTCGGGTTAATCGGCTAAGAAGTCGAAGATTTCTGGAGGATAGTTAATTTCATCCTCTGGGTCATTTATGTAATCTTCATAATCCTCGTTATATTTATCGTAAATGTTATCTTGTGATGTATTGGGTACCCTTGTACATCTTTCAGGATATTTCTTTACGAAGTCATAGGCTTCTTGAGTAGTCATTACCTTGTCTGAGGTAAATTCGTAGGTTACATAAGAATAAGTTTCACCCAATCTAGAAACTTCATATTGCTGGTATCCAGATTTCTCAATCTTATAGATTTGATTTTCTGGAATAGTTTCTATTTCTACCCTATACTTATACCATTGTTTCTTTTGCTCCCTTTCTTTTGGTTTAATACCCATGCTATCTTGAAGAGAGATTAACTTGGTTATTGGACTTTCAAAACGAGAATGAGCAGTGCTCACTTCTACTGGATGAGTTCTATTCTCACCAATAAAGTAAATCACTGCCCCCAGGGTTACCAGGCCCAATATGAATTTAGTTTCTGAGTTCATAACCTGTAGTTTCGAATTTATTTTTAATGTTCTTTGCAAGGTATTTACCTTTTGATTCTGCTTGATGTAAACCGTTGCAGATTTCATAAGGTACATCGTCATAGCGATAAACTCGATTACCTTTAAAAGCAACCCAAAGTTGTTTTTTCTTTGGGTCATAACCAAAGCCCTCAATGTTAGAGGATTCGCAAGGAATCATTTCGACTCCAGTGTTCATTTCTACTGATTCTAAGTATTCGTTCTTTTCCATGTCTATATTAAAATTTTAAAAGTGTTAGTTCTGGGTGGAATTTGAGATTTGCCCTTTGGAAGATTGCCCAGGTACCAAGTACTCCCTGAGAATTAGTATGTACCCATTCATCTTCCATTCTGAATAATATGTGAGAGCATACCAGCATTTGGTATTCACTTAGCATATTTATCAGTTGGGGAGTATTCTCAATTTCCACGTATAATTCAATGTGCTCATCTAGTGCTCGAATTATTTCGTCATCCTCAATCTGAAGGAGTTTTTTGATTAAGTCTTGGGCAATATCATTTCCATTTTTAACGTCCTCTTTGATTGAGTTGAGTGATTCAATCTGAATACCAGCAATGAGCTTTACGATGTCTTTTGTTTCCTTGTCCATGATTAAATTTTCTTTATGCAAATATACTAAAATTATTTTATATAAAATACTCTTTTAATAAATACGGAGGTAAGTGTTAGCGGTTCTTGATTTCCTCTATCTTTTCCTTAATTGAGTCGGGGAAGATAGCATCATCTACCCATCGCATAAAGAATTTAGAAGGCTTCTTTTCTGGATTGAGAAGTAATTGTCTTTGCTCTGTAGAGAACTTAATACGTTCATCTTCCCTCATATACTTGGGAAGTTTAGTGAATTCTGCTTGAGAGAATGAGATTGAGTTCTTACCAACTTGGGCCCTTAATGGTTTCTTCCTTTCTTTATAAAGATATGGGATAATCTTTTTCGAGGGTCCCCCAAGAATGCTAAAACCAAAGATTACCATTGGGTCAAATTTATCTGCTTTTGGGTCCTTAGCTCGTTTGATACATCTTGCCATCCAAGAGAATGAATTTGGATATTGCTTATTGTCGGTTGCTTCTCCCACATCCTTTTTATTGAACTCAAATCCAGGAAAGTGAAATAGAAAGTCCTCAGTAAGGATAAATACAAATCCCAATCCCCTAAGATATTTAATGATATCTTGTTGGCTTTTACCCTCTTCAATCATTTTCTCTACATCTGCAAGAATGTCCTCCCTTGGTGATTCCAATTCCTTAGTTGTAGACCCTGCAGGTCTTCCTCTGCCAACATTAGGTGCCTTAGCAGGCAATGTACCAGATAACCTATCTAAGTATTCTTTGAAGTTATCAATATCTTGTTTATTAGTAAGAGTTACTTCTACTCTTATGGGACCGTTATGCTGTACCTTTGGACCTGAATTCATCTCGGTATAGGCATCTACCAACCTATCGGATAATGGGGTACCATTCTCTGATAGTGTAGTGATTCTAAGTTTTGGTTTATATACTTCTTGTTCCATTTTCGACTTAATTAGAAAATAAAAGGCCTGAACAATTTTTATATTGCCAGGCCTTCTACCATTATTAACGAATACTCAAAAATATGATAAGTAAAAGTAAAAAGTGCTCTTATTAATCTTCTTCTTTAGCGGCCTTCTTTTTCTTCTTGTCTTTGGCCTTCTTATCTTTCTTATCGGAAGCCGGTTTCTCTTTTACCTTTTCTTCCTTCTTTTTCTTAGTTTCCTTTTCCTCCTTGGGAGCCTTACCTGAAGCAAGTTTTCTTTGCTCCATACGATATTTTTTCTTCTCAGCCGAAGTCATTTCTCTGCCATCGATGAGAGGATAATCGTATTTGGTAGCTGTTCTACCACCATTTCCTTTCTTTTCCTTTTTCTCTTTGGCAGCCTTCTTCTCAGCTTTTTCCTTCTTCTCTTTTTCCTGGAGTTTTACCAATTTCTTGTTGTTCTCTTGGTCAGCTTCAGGATAGGCAGCAGCAACTTTGTCTCTTTCCTTATTGAGCTTGTTTACAAGTTCGGTAACCTTTTTACCATATTTCTTGTCTTTGGTCCAATCCTTAGTAGGGTCCAACTTGTTCTCTTTAAGGTAAGCATCCAAAGCTTTCTTAGCCTTTGTGAGTTCCGGAGTCTTGGATTCCGATTTACTCTTCTTTTCGTCTTTCTTAGCCATTTTCATTTATATTAGGTGAATAATTGAATTTCCTATTTACATAATACCATAGTTATACCTTCCTAATTTGGGTTGGGATTTCTTTAATTTCTAGGATTTCTAAACTGCATTGTTTTAAAACTGCCTCGAGTTGAAGTATATCTTCTACCTCTTTCTGAGATAAGTCCGTAAAAGTTTGTTCAAAAGTTTCTTTTTGTTCCCCCCTTATAAAATTAAATTGGGCAACAATATAAGTCCCATGAAGTTTTTTATTCAGGGCTCCTTTAAGAGATATGAGTTTTCTTTTCAGATAATTACTCTTCAACCTATGGGATTGGTATTCGCCTTTCTTACCCTTACTAAGAGCTACCTTTTTAAGGTACGAAACATAATCTAATTCTCTGAGAGTTTGATTAATGTTTCCCACTAATAATCTTAAGTCTTTTTCCATTTGGGTCTTTGCATTACTTGGTTAGATACTTCCTGAGTTTCTTCTGATAGCATTTCTCTTGCCTCATTTATTATATTGATGGCAAGTTCCCTTTCATCTGGTCCCAGGTTTAATTCTTTATCTTCTAGTACATCAGTATAAGTATTTATTAGATTATCCAATGCAAGTATTCGAATATTCTTTCGAATTGCTAATTTCTCTTCTTCCATGGGTATAAAAAATTAAAGCCCACTACCTTCGCAGGCAATGAGCTTTTGGCTGAACAACGTCTAAGTGTAGGTGTTATTCATATGAACTTAAACTCTAAATTTATATAGCAGACATATGGGATAGTAGTTAGTAAGTTAGAGTTTAATCTTCTGATTCTTCCTCTTCTTCCTTAGCCTTTTTGTTTTTCGGAGAACAAATAACGCCATGTCCTTTCTTAGACTTAACGGTAAGAGTTCCCGGAACGAATGAAACTGAAGTTGATACCGGTTTGCCATCCGTAACCAATACAGAAGTAACCACTACACCCTGATAGCCTTCCTTGTTCTTAACGGCATAACCAAAGTTCATTACCTTGGATTTGTCGTTAATGGCAATAACGTCGATTTGCTTGCTGTTAGGGCGTTGTTCAGCCGGCCGATTCTTGAGTGCCTCTTGACGAGCTTTACGTTTAGCTTCTTTTTCGGGGTCTTTTTCCTTATCCCCTTTCTTCTTGGAGTCTGATTTCTTTGTTGCCATAATTTTTAATGTTTTATAAGTTAATGGTTATTATAAGTAAACTTCTACGTTTATTAATAGTTGATAGTAAAGGTAGGGAAATTTCCCTACCTTCTTTTAAATCTTGAATACAGTTACCAGATTACTTTTTCCCTTTCTTGCCTTTACCTTTGGTTTCTTTCTTTGCCAGCAATTTGAGACCGAGTTCTTTGGCAATTGCTTTACGGAGTTTTTCGACGTCGTCTTCATCATAATCGTCTGGGTCAGTTTCAAGGTCTTTGTCGTCGCAGACATCCTCAAGTTCTTCGAAGTCCATTTCGGCAAGTTCTTCACCGGTCAGTTCTTCCTCTTCTTCTTCCTCTTCGGAATCATCACCTTCCTCATCTTCCTCATCGTCATCATCCGATTCCTCTTCTTCTTCTTCCTCTTCGGAATCATCATCATCATCATCATCATCATCATCATCTGATTCTTCCTCTTCTTCTTCTTCCTCGTCATCGGATTCAGAACCAAAAAGGTCTTCGGCTTCTTCGGCAGAAAGCATGATAGGAGCAGGGATAATCTTTACTGAGCCGTCTTCGTACTTAATGATGATTGCACCATTGATTTCTGTTCTGGAAACTTCTTTCAGTTCCACTTCTTTTTTCTTCTTAGCCATTTTCGTAATGTTTAAGTTGGTTAATAATTTATTTATATCACTCTGTTATAAGTTTCTTTACCAGTATGGATTTCTGAGTATACCCAGATTTTACTAATTCCTCCTGAGCAATATTGAATTGTTTTATCTCATCTAGAGTTGTCTTTAATTCTAATTGAGATTCAATTGTTATTGCCTGAGAGGCAAGTTCCTTGTCACCTTGATAAGTGACTATCTTAAACTTCTTACCTGCAAATGGGTTTGCTGGTTGATGTGCTGTGATTTTAAAACCTTCGTTATTATTCATTGCTATATTTAATTTTAGTTATCCCAGGAATACCCACCTTCCCAAATACTTCGGTATAGGATTTGTATTTCCCTTTTATCATTGTTTTATAGTTATCGGATAATCGAATTGGGTAGACCCATATTTTATTTTCTATCATCCTATTTGTCATTATATAAGCATAAGACCTTCTAAGTTTAATACTCTCTAATGGAACAAACCCTTGAAATAATAGAGACTTCTTAATAAACCTTTCTTTAGGCAAATACCCTAAAAATTTAAGTGATGCCTCATCGAATATTTCAAGCATATCCCTTTGTGCTTTGATAAATAGTACCTTTTGTATTGGGATGTTCATCTTCTTTCTTAAATATAAAGCCAATGAACTTACCAATGGAGGATACTGCAGAAATAACAGATTGAATTTATGTTTCTCCTCTTGACTTAGTCTGTTGTAAATCCTGTAGGATAGCAAGATTGATTTGTAATCTCTTTTGCCTTGTATACTTGGGAGATATGCCTTGCCGTTGTCCATAGAGTTTAATTGAGTACCTTTCATTGAATTCCTTTTTTCCTTTAGACTTAAAGACTCGGTGCATTTGTACCATAAATCTCCTTCGTCGGTGTTTATCTATGTGATATTCATCGGGCATTATGAACTTCCTTGCTTTTACGAATTTACCCTTAAACCAGAATTTAGTACTACCCTTTTTAAGAAGTTTACCATTCATATCGGATAATTCTCTAATGCCTTGTTTTATAAGTTTCCTCCCAGATATTATATGGATATACTGAAGAACATCTACACCATAAAGATAAACTAAGGTAACCTTTACTTGGTGTCTAGTAAAGTATGGTATACCGGTTAGATGTTTCCTATATAATTTCTTTTCAGTAACAATCTTATTGGTAGTATCTGGTCTCCAAGTCCATATATAATATCTATCTGGTCGTATGGGTCCGTTGTTACTTTCCTTTAGTTTTACCATTTATATTCCTCTTTGCCATTCTATACCAAAGATTGATAGATTTCTCATTTGCTTCGGGGAATTTCTTTTTCATTCTCCGAATAACTCTATCAAGTTCAAAACCTTTTGCAGTTAATTCAAATACATAAGATTTCTTTGTACCCTTGATAAGATTAAATTCATCCCTCTCTCTTGGTGGTTTCTTTTCTCGAGGTTTCTTTATCCCAGGAACTCGTTTGGTTCTTCTTTGCCCATTTTCCCCTTCTTCTCCGAGAAACCCAAGCCTTAATCGAGAATTTCTTAATGGGTCATCTTTCGAATACCCAATATTTTCTAATTGCTTATCCATCCAATCGTCATATTTATCAATTAACGATTTATCGGGCTTTTCTTCTGATACATTGATATAATGTAATAAGTCAAATACCCCAGCAGAACAAGCATCAGGGAAAGGCATCCCTAATATGATAGCCTTTCTCTTTAAATCCTTATAAGTCATGTTTCTCCCAGAAGCACCAAGGAAATTTGATTTCTCCTTGGATGGGGCTTTCATGTCTTTTCTACTCTTTTTTGCCATATCATCAATATTTTTAAATATTCATTTATTTTCTTTGCAAATATAAGAATAAATAATTTATTATCTTATTTCTCTATTTATTTTTATAAAAATCCGAGGTTTTTGCTCGGTTCGCAGCAGTGGATTTAGGTTTTTTATGCTTTCTCTTGATATGTGTGTTATAAGCCATATCCAATTTCTTAATATTGAATTCTATGTTGTTCACTTGATTATAGTTTACTGCTTTTTCCACACAGCAACGGTACTCTGGCCAGAATTTTTGTCCAAGCTTAACAGATTCGGTTTTAATCATGAACTTAGATACCATAAAACCAAAAGTATCAGCATCATCTTTAGTTTTGAATACATACATGTAAAATCTACTGAATTCATTTACTACTTCATCCAAAGGTCTTATGGGTAACAATAGATAACCATCAGTATATAGGTCCTCAGATATTAAAGCTACCCAGTATTTTTTCTTTCCTGGTTTTACTTTATACCTAAACCTTTCCTTGAGTTTAGTGTGCATCCAATCTGGTACCCTATTAAGTAGGTATTTGATATATATCTTATCCTTCTTATTCGACCGCCTTTTAAATGCAGATGGCTGTTGTAGCATCCTTGGAAGTATTCTAAAGTTATTCCACCTATCAAATTCAAGAATTAATCTTAGAGTATCTATGTCCCATTCATCCTCAGACTCCTTTAACCTCTTCATGTTTCTCTCTATATTTTTAGAGTTTACCTTTGGGAGTAATTGAGCTGAGTCTCCTGTGAATAAGCTTGCTTCTTTTCTTTTTAATCGTTTCTCTAAACATCCCCCCATATAATCTTGGAAATTCCTCTCACAGGGGCAATCTGGTCGAAAAATAGAAGTGTGTTTCTCAAAAAAATCCGAGAATAGCCTAAAGAATTTCTCTGACCGTTCCCGGATTTCAAGATACTTGTAATGAGATAACTTTAAAATTTCACCAGCTTCCCATGAAGATTTACTTTCTGATAGTTGAAGGAATAATGATTGTTGTTCTTTATCAATTAAACAACTCCAGGCTTTTTGTTGAGCTTCGTTCATAACATTAAATTCTCCTATATCTCATTATACTATCAATTGCTTCATTGGTTATCTGATTGGGGTCATATTCACCAGAATTAGCATAAAGCTTATCTGGGTCATGATTTAAATATACACTATAGATAACGTTGTCAAAAGGTAACCATACTTCCATTCTTCCCATTTCAGGGTATATAAGAACTTTTACTCTTTTACAAAGATGGTCAACCTCTAATACTGTAGCATCTACTCCCTCATAAGGATAACCCCGTAATACTAAGTAATCTCCAGGCTTTACATTGACTAAATCATCCACTGAAAACTTCTTATTCTCTCTAGCAATACGTTTAAATCGCCTTACTTCTTTTCTACTACAAGTAGCCACTAAAGAGAAATCATCAAAGTCTTCTGCATTGTCAATCCTTACCTTTTTCTTTCTTGGGTGCATTGTCTCGGTATTACGTAACCAAGTTCTGATACCAGATATATTCCTACGTAACTTATTAAGAAAGGGCCTTGAGAATGCTAATTTAGTGGGCATTCTCATAAAACCATAATTGAATAATACTGGTACTTCTTCGAATACCATCTTACCCTTTGTGGTTTTTCTTAATACGTTTACCATAGGAATAATTGCCTTGATTTGGTCATACCCCTTTTCTTTGAGTTCTTTATTGATTTTATCACAGTACTTCCTTTCAAGGTAAAATATACAATATGAGTATGGGGTATGCTTCTTCATAGGTTACCGGTTTTTAAGAATTAACTTAGCTTGTTTATGTACTAACTTATAGTTTACATTCTTCAATATGTCACTAGCCATGAATACATAAAGAATCTCATCTATCTTTGGTACATCAATTACCATAATATTGACTTTATCGAATAGGGGTTTATAGAATACGGAAGATAAATCCTTTCCAACTACAAAGAAAAATTCTTCTGATGGCATTGAATTATATCTCATACAGAGTATGGGAACTTTATTTGCTCTTTTTGCATCCTTAGAAGCTTGTTCCCAGAATTTCAATATATCGCATCCCTTATTACCTAAGAGTAGATGTTCAAACTTAATCTCTTTATAATTCTTGCATTCGATAGATATCTTACATCTATGAGCATGCCTTTCATCAGTACAGGTTAAATCGGAAGTGGAGTCCTTGTTTGAATGCCAAGCTCCACTCCCTGCTCTATTCCTTTCAAATTTGTACCCGGTCCATTTCGTAAAAAACCCGGCAATTTTTCTTTCGAATCGATTTCCTTTATTCTTAGAGTTCATAATATAATTGTGTATTGTATTTTATATACCATTATAGCCTCAACTCCCAAAGAATTTCTTAATTACAAGCTCTAGTTTCTCTGAGGGTATATCAAAAGAAACCTTCTGATAGTCTTTTCTCTTTACTAAAGTAATTCGAGACTTACTGATATTTCTGATTATACTTTTATTTCTAGTACTTCTCCCATCTGATAATCTGATTATCTTACCTCTTTTAGAAACCCTATAATTTGGGTAATCAGTTAAATTACTCTTTTTCATAATTTAAAGTAATTGGTACCTACTCAGGCCTTGGGTCTTTTCCACTTGCAGAATTTTGGTATTACCAAGAGGAAGTGAATCTAAGTGGGTTATCAAGAATAGAGTTTTCTCTTTGAATATGTGACGTATTAGTGAGGTAACTACTTCTACATTATCTGAACTTAAAGATTCAAATACCTCATCGAGAAATGCTAAGTTAATACCCTTAGAAGCCGTAAGAGCTTCATTCATTGCAAATGCCATTGCAACATTACATAATTGTTTTTCTCCACCGCTAAGTTCATCATAATCAATTATTTGCCCATCTCTTTCAATAAGAGTAACAAATTCTTTTCTAGCAGTACCCAAATCAATATTAAATTCGATCCTAAATCCCAATACCTCTGAATACTTATCGAGGCATTTATTTAAGAACTCAAGTGATGAATCAAATAGGTAAGCCTTAATCCCATTATTACCCAATGGGTCATTAATTAACCAGTTATAATTCTCTAACTCTAACTCTTTATTGTGAAAGTCTTCATCAACCTTCCGTAAATTCTTCCTAATCTCCTTAAGTTTTTGTTTATACTTTGGAGACATGACCTTAAGCTTTTCTTGCTTGAGCTTAGCCAGGTCTTCGTCAATAGAAGCAATATCAGAAGCAATATCATCACAGTCTGATTTTAATTTCCTATATCTATCATTTACACTACTAAGTTCTTCCAACCTTTCTGATGCCTCCTGATACTCCTTATCATATTTGTCAAGGTCAGAAAACGCTTTATATATTGATTTAGCATCACGTAACGCACGTTTGTAGTGACCGGCTTCTAACTGTATTACCAATTCTTTGATTACTTTCTTAAGGGGTACATTCGATAAATTCTTTGCATCTTTTATCTTACTCCTCAAATCAAGGATTAGTTCATTTTGTTTTTTAATCTTTATCTGAAGCGAAGCATTTACTTCATCCTTAATTTGTTTTTGTTTTTCAATCAGTAACTTAGTTAGCTTTTCCCTATCTTGCTTTAACTCTCTTCTTTCTTCTTTAATTTTTTGCTTGAAGGATTTTTCTCTATCTCTCATATCGAAGTAAGCTTCCTTGTTAGCCTCTAATTCTTTCTTAAGCATTTGAGACTCATGCTCTACCTCATTTATTTGAGATATCAAGTTATTTTTATCTTGTAATGCAATGCCTTTAGCAAGGTTTAAGAACTCTAAATCAAATACTTCTTCGAATATCTTTTTCTTATCCGAATTAGATTCTTGTATAAGTCTCTTTATACCCTGACCAAACATGATTGAGTTCATAAACAGAGTATATGATAAACCTATCTCTCTGTTTATAAAATCCTGTATCTTCCCCTTCCCTTTGATATCAACTATATCCCCATCTTTCATGAAGATAAGTCTGTCTTTACCTTTAGCACCATCCTCAAGTACTTCATCATACTTTTGACATCTAACTATCTTATATGTATGAGAATCTTTCTGAAAATATACTTGTACCTTAGTACCCTTGTAATCTTTAGGCCTTACTTGCTTCCAAGTATTTACCTCAGAAACACCCTTTAGGTTTTTCCCATATATTGCCCATACCAAGGCAGAGAGAATAGTTGAATTATGGGTAACTATAAAATCTCTGGTAATATATAGGCCTTCTGAAGAATCTACTTTAATGCACCTACATACCTTTTTCCCTATATATTCAATATTTCTTATGGTATTTACCATTCTATTTCTCCTGGTAAACTCACCATAGGATTTAGTTTTATATTTCCTTAGAAAAGGGTTAAAGGTTAGTCGTATTGAACACACATATGAAGTAGTATACCTACCATACTTAAACCGGGTACTTTCATTTTTAGTAGATAGGCCTCCAAGGGATCTTACCAAATAGCTAATACCATCTCTTAAGTGCTCACTCTTAGATGAATACGTAGAAACCTTTGAGATTTTCTTTTTGGAACCAACACATCCATCAGTATCTAATAAACCAGCTAATAATAATCTACGATTCTCGATTGATGATTTCAAATATAACTCTGGTATAAACTTATCTTTAGACTTACAACCAATTAATCCTAAATCCTTAAGTTCTTTACTTAAACCATGAATCCTAAAGTGTTTAGCCCCTCTTACCTCTGTACCTTCATGAACCAGGTTTGGGTCTGGCAAATATGACCTTAATCTATCAACTATCTCTGGCCAATCCTCTCTATTAGTAGATACTCTAACTGTAGACCTATTACCGGAAATACAACCATCGCCTAATATAAACCCTAATACGTAGGGGTGTATTGGTAATTTAGTATAATTACCATCAATTGGTACGGTTAATGGAGTTGAGTATCTATACTTGAAAGTACCAGGAGCAGTTTTATTCTCAACCTTATAATCCTTTAGTAAAGTCTCGGTATCTAAGGTTCTTAGTCTGTCTTTAGCTTTACCCGATTTGAATACTGACCATAAATGGTCTCCAGCACATTCAGTACATGAGCCATCAGAAAAGGTTATTTTGTAAGTATCTAATAGACCTCTATCATAAATACCCAATAGCTTGATAGGTTTACCTGTAACTGGGTTAATTACTTTATCATTAAGAGTTAATTCCCCCATCTTTTTCCAACCATTAGCGGTTAAAACGGGTTCTTCTAAAGGTTGTGCTTTACCTTTCCCATTTGGGGCCTTGATAAGTATGGTACAAGTTGGGTTTAATTGTAGATGTAAGGATTCTATTGAACAAAATCCTTCTGCCTCTAAGTTTAAGAACGTTAACATGACTCAGCCTTTTTAAGTGTTTCAATTAATAGATTAGTTTTAACCTCATCTTTAATACCTTTCTCTCTTAGGTATCTCTTTGCTAGAGACTTCTTAGAAAGTTGCTTAGTAATCTTATGTTTGTTATTAACTGGAGTACTAGCTTTTTGAGGGATTACCGTATAATAATTGCCATCATCCCTAATATCCTCTTCCCTTTCTACATCGATGAACTTTGGGAAATTTTTCAAAGGTACAAACTTCAGAGACAAATCTTCGTAGATTTTCCAATACCCCAATTCACAATCTCTATCGGTTCTCCTTTGATGGTTAGGTGCCCCAATCATATAAACCTTCTTTGATAGTCTTTGTGGTTTGTGTATATGCCCACATAATACTAAATCGAACTTATTGAGAACATTCACATTTAAGTTTTCTACGGAATCTATTTCCCTACCATCTGTATCTTTTGCACCAGGATAATCGGTGTGTAGTAAAAGAATATTCTTTTTACTTTTATCTAATTCTAACTTCTTTAAGTATTCACTTAGACCCACGTTATTATCAATATAAGGAACCCCATATACCATAATATCTTTATGTGTAGAAGATAGTTGGGTTTTTTCATAATCTAATATCATGATACCATACTTCTCTACTTGATAAAGCCAGCTAAAGGGTTTAGTACCAACCTTACTTATTTTCTTAATATCATGATTTCCAGATATGGCATATATCCAAAACCCCTCAATTAGTTCGTTATAACATATCTCTGCCAATTCTTGGTCCATTGTTTCGGCCTTATGAAATAAGTCTCCACAAAATAATGCAGGACAGTTAAACCTTCTACATAATTTCCGTATAATCGACAAAACCCTGAAACTATTCAGGGTCCTGTGATTGTTCTCATTAAACTTAGCCCATAGATTTATATGTAAATCTGAAAAGGCTATTGCTATTACTTCTTTCCCCATATCCCATCTAAATGGTAATTGATTTGTTCCGTTCTCATACCTAAATCGAGCTCAGATATACAAATAGTGGGTATTTCCCAATTTGCAAGCAATTCCCCCATAAGAGATGATATCTGAACTTGGAAGAATCTGTTAAGTATTCTCTTACCATTATCTTCCATTGACCAATGCTTATAAGTATCTAGATTTAATGGTAAGAAGATTGCTACATCACATTGATCTTCCATTAAAGTCTTACATTGACAGAAAAAATGTTCTATTTCGCATTCTGGTAAAGTTCTTGATTGCTTATACCAAAAATAAGCAGCCAAATCTGCATAACTCCTATCAGTTACGAAGTATTCTCTATCCTTGAATAACCTATTCCTTTTGTTCAGAAGTTGAAAATCTGCTTTATACATTGCCTCCGAACCGAGGGATAATATTTCATTATGTGATACCCCTTCAGTAGCAGGTAATAAATCTGACATACTACCAGAAATAAAAGGTAGATCTTCTCTCTTAGCTACATACTTAGCTAAAGTGGTCTTCCCTATACCAGAGGGACCCACAAACATAATTCTCTTACTCATGATGTAATGCTTTAAATGGTTTTATAAATTCATTTGTCAAAAATGATGCTAAAGAGTATTCGATACAAAGTTCTTTGAATTTCTCATACTTAAACTTCTTCTTTGACTTAATTGGTAACTTATCCAATGGATTATGTCTTACAAACCAGAAAAGGTCGATTAACTGTTCATTCCTTTTCCATATTTGAATATATTCTTTATTCTTACTCTGGGCAATAAACTTCTCAATTCTACCCTCATCAAGGATTTTTCTTGCCTTTACTGGGCCTATACCCGGAAACCCTGGTATATCATCGGAGGTATCTCCAACCATTGCAAGGTACTCTACCGTTTCATGAGAATGATAACCGAATAATTCTTTGCAGTTATCCATTCTTATCATCTCATCTTTTCTCGGATTGTATATCCTTAGATTATTTGTAAGCAACTGATTAAAGTCCTTATCCGAAGATATGAGTATCATTTTCTCGGATTGGAATTTTTTAATTGCAAGGTATGCTAAGAAGTCATCTCCTTCATATACTGTGGATTTCTTTTTATCAAAGATATAATTAATTCTTATCATACCCAGCATTTTCATTATAATTGCCTTTTGCTTTTGCAATGATTCATAATCTACTGATATGTTTTTCCTATGGCCCTTGTAATTTGGTAATAACTCCATCCTTACTGGTGAATGACCATTATCAAATGAAACATAAACCTCATCCGGTTCGAACCTTGTAAGATACATATGTAGAGATTTGAAAAATCCGAATATTGCCCCACTCGGTTTACCATCTGTAGATTTAAGTTTTTCAAATTTGTGAAAAGATTGATGTAAAATATTATCGCCGTCAACTAATAATATTAATTTTTTATTTTTCATATTTATTTTTATATTTAATATAATAATCTGATATTAGTTGATGTCCCAGCCCGGTTATCTCTGATACCTCTTTTCTAGTAAACCCCATACCTATCAACTTAGGTATATATGACCTTTGAATCTCTGTACCTTTGATACATTTACCTTTTAATTTGTTTACCATCCTCCCATCCCTAGAAGCTTGAGACATATTGTCTTTTTGTGTACCCCAATAAAGGTTCTTAACTGAATTATTAGTAGGTACATTATCTTTATGGCAAACATAGGGTAAATTTTCGGGATTAGGTATATAAACTAAAGCCACCAATCTGTGTAATAACCATTTTGTAGTACCTATACCTGGTTGAGATAATCCTACTATATACCTCCCATTCTTATTTAGATGAGGTTGTTTTAAGTGATATCTTTTGTTTAATATACCCTTACCATTAACATCCCACCTTGAATATATTTTACCTCTCTTAGAGATGTGGTATCCTGGATATCCTGGGATATTATCATGAAGTATTTTATTCTGATACTTACCTTCTCCATGAGTATAGATTGGAGAAGTCCAAGACAGACTACCTATCTTATTCTTGGACCTTGTAAATTGTGTTTTCTTGCTCATCATCCAAAATCTAATTCATAAAGTGAAACTTCTTGAATCTTTTCCTCTCCAAGATATACATCTAAATAATTCTCTGGTGGGCTATAAGCATCTAGATACCTAACCCTAGATCCCATTCTCAAATTTTTCTTAAGGTACTCTTTAATTACTTTCTCTATACCTTCTACCTCTTTCTTATTCATCGTCTTCCTCCTCCTCTTCTGAATCTGAATAGTTTTCATATTCTACACCATCGACGGGGAATAGATTTGTTTCTATTTTCTCCAGTTGCTTTTTAGTAGTACCTATGGTATTTACTCCGGCTTTCCGTAAAAGTTTTCTACGAAGTTCATCGTCTTCTTCCAAAAGCTTTTGGAATTTCTCTTCCCCTCTTGCAAGAGTTTTACCTTTCAATTTATACCCACCAGTAGTTTTTTCGATTACATCGGTATCTACCAATACATCTTCTAAAGCATAGCATCTGTCAAACCCGACTTCGTGGAATTTAGGATTGAAATATACAGGGCATTTGCTGATTGTAGGTCGAGGAGGAGCAACTTTATTTTTAATAAGTCTGATAGTGACAAGTTTCCCAGCTTTCCTTTCTTTCCCATTTTGTTTAATGGTAACAGACCTTCCTGAATAGAAAGCAGCTCTGATTGAAGCGTAGAACTTAAGTGCTGCACCTCCTGTAGTTGTTGTGTTATCTTTTCCAAATCCGACATTTAAAGCAGTTCTTAATTGGTTAATATAAATCTGAGATACTCCCAGCTTGTAGAATAACTCACTTCTGATACGGAAGTATTTGTAAAGAGCCTTTGCTCTACCTCCCATTTCTGCTTTACCATCAACCATCTTAGCATCGATATTATCTGTACAGTCTGTAGCTGCAATAGAATCAATTACTAAGAGTATCGGTTCATTGTGAGTTAATTGAGAACGTAAATATATTGCTAAGTCTGCTACTACGTCTGCAATATATTCAATACGGGTATCATTAACAATGGTTACTCTTGCAGGGTCTACTCCATTGATTTCAGCCCATGAATTCATCCAGGATTGTTCAGCATCTACCCATATCACATGACCTCCGAGTTGTTGAGTAGCATAAGCAAAGTTATAAGCCACTAAAGATTTACCAGAGGATTCCTCTCCAGCAATCTCAACGATTTTACCATAAGGAATACCCTTACCAAATAAGTAGTTCAGAGCAAAGAAAGTAGATGGTATATATAAATCGGTATCAGTAACTTCTGAAGCTAATTTAATCATACTTCCATATTTCTTTGCCATCTCATTTGCTGTTGGTACTTTTAAACCAACCTTAGATTTCTTTGCCATAATGTAATGTCTTTAAACTAAAGAAGGTGATAACAGAACGAATCTAATTACCACCTTCGAATGAAACCATATTACTAACCCTTAAATATCCGATTTGTATTTTCTTTTCTTTTTCTTAGGTTCATCATCTTCCATGTAATGGTCTTTGTGAACTCCCTTTTCCTTTTTCTTCTTTGACTTATCGTCATCATCGTCATCCCCATGGTCTTCATTTAGATACTGTGAAAGTAAATCTTCCAACTCATCATAGGATTTGATTTGAGAACGAACTATCCCCTCAAGGTCAATTGTACCTTGATATTTCTTGTCCAACTTAGTTGGTTTGCAAGCACGGGCAGAATAAGTGGTATCTAGTTTACCAGACCCGGAACGAATTACCTTGATATCGTATCCAGTTTTTGGGTCTGTCATATCACCTGCCTCATCTTCATCAAGGTAAAGGTCAATGATATCCTGGTATACTGAGCGAGGAACTAAAACTCCCTTATCTTTGCCTTCGTAATCTACCTTACTACCCTTTTCATCTGAGTAAATGATACCACCGATAACATATCTTCTTCTTGGTACCAGGTTCTTGGCAAGTTCCTTGTCATCTTCATCCTTGGAGTTTTTCAATTCTTGATATTTCTCCATGAATGGGCAAGGTTCATCAAAAGTAGCCGGAGATATAACTCCTCCCAAATTGCCACCCAGGTAGAATTGAATAATTTCGATACCCAATTCTTGGTCATCACCTGGAGATTTAATTCTCATTCTCAGGGTTCCTTCTTTTGGATATACCAATCCACTTCCGTTTCCCTTAGATTCTAGCTGTTTCTTTCTAGCTAGCATCTTTTCTTTTGTAGAAAGTCCCTCTGATGAAACTTTCTTTTTCTTCTTGTCTTTTATCATAATTATTAGTTTTAATTATTCGGTTCTGAGTAAACTACTTCGTTCATACTCAATACGGTAAGAACGTTTTTCTCTAAAAGTTGTTTGAGAGCAGGAGATAGTTTGTCCGTTTCGAATTCAAGTTCTTTACCTGCATACAAACCATAGGTAACTATTCTACCTACAGCAACCAATTCTCGGTAGGTTTTGTATTCTTCGGTAATTTCCCCACTCTTTACTACAACCCCTTTACGAGGAACTCCCTCTTTTACTTGTTCAGGGATAATCAAACCCGATTTAGTTTGGTTTACCTCCTTTGGAGATAAAATAAGTACCCGGTTTTCTGTAGGGCATCCAGGTAATTCTTGATTAAATTTCTCAGCCACAAGAGGTGAGATAAATGTCATTGAATAATTCATATTCTAATACTGTTTTTAAAAGTTAGTAATTATTTATAGTTCAATGGGTTAACCCTTTCTTAGATTCGCATTAATAGTTCTTAATATATTCTCCCGACTCTCATAAGCTTTACATATAGCTATGAACTTATTTGCTTTTTCTACAGCTTTTAAGTATCTCTCATAAATGGAAGAATACTTCTTGTTAAGATTTGCCTTATGAGAAACATATTCGTTATTCCACCTTTCATTGGCATCCTTATAATATACCCAAGCATTGGAATAGGCTTCATCCTTTTCCCTTGCTAGTAAATCTCTTTCCTTTATATACTTATCTCTAAGAGAACAAAGAATATAATAACTAGAAGGAGATTCTCGTAGCTGAGAATTAATGATATTCTCATTGATAGACAATTCTTTTTGAATATCGATTTCTAGGGTCCTACCCTCAAATTTAACCTTTAGTTTTTTTAGCTCCGTCTTCATAAACTTCTAATAGGTTTTTAAAGTCTTCCTTACTAAATTCGCCTTTACTTATAGCATTAGATACTTGAGCAAAAGCCATTTGATAAGCTAAACTCATACCAGGCAATCTAAGAAGAGATTTATAGGGACTAATCTTATCTACTAAAGCTCTTAATCGTAAGTCGCATAAGTTATCAGTTCCCCCTCTATCTAATAATACTAAGAAAGCTGCCCAATAAATATGAGTAGCATCTTCATAAGCAAGTTTCCCATCCTCATCAGTGGCCATTACTTTAAAAGCCATATCCTCTAATGTAGTAAGGTTAGTCTGTAATTGATGTAATTGGATCTTTACTCTATTGAATAACATCTTTTCTTGTCCACTTACCTTTAAATTCGTAGCATCCAGGTATTTAAACAGATTCTCAATAGAATAACCCAAACATCCTGCAATCATATAGGTAAGGGCAGTTAATTTACTCGCATTTTGATATTCCTCATTTGTTGCCATGGTTTCATAAATTTATTTTATTTATGTGGACATAGTATCCTCTTTCTTCACTTCTGTAGGTGATTTTGGATTTTCTTTATGATTTATCTTAAATTTACAGCTTGGGCATTCTACTACTCGTATAATCTCATAATCCGTAGGAGATTCTAAAAATTCACTACGTATTTCACAAGCATCGTATTCAAATTCGCAATCACATACTGGGCATTTAGCTCGCCATATCGTGGGTCCGTTCAAAATCTTTTTCATTTTCTTAGTTTTATGTTATTATACCGTAATATTTTATACAATACACCAACTGAGATACCAAATTCTTCTAGTATATCCTTTCTTGGTATACCTTCTATGTACCTAGAAATTAATAATTCTACATTTACCTTACGTTCTCGTTCTTTGCCAACAAAATAGAACCTTTTATCTTCTATACATTGACCCATGTTCATCTTAGCAGTTCCCCAATATAGATTACTTACTCTATTATTTTCAGGGTCATTATCTTTATGGCATACTTGAGGATAATGGTTTGGGTTAGGTATATAAGTGGAAGCCACTAACCTATGTCTATAGAAATTCTTCCGTTTACCATCATCTCCTACTAAAGAGTTAGATAAATAACCATTATCTTTCATAGCAGGTTTTACCAATCTCCAATTACCAGTAAATTTCGAATATAACTTCCCAGTACGGGATATGTAGTAATTACTAAATCCTGGTATATTACCCTTTTCTCGATTCTTCATATTCTCGTTGATATTTATGGATTTCCTTTTTATATAGTTCCATAAATACCTCGGGGGAAGCTGCACTAAAATTACCAATCTTATGGGTTTTAAACTTATGATATTCTTCCATGTACTCTTCTACTGAAAAGTCTGGTTTTAACATTCTAGTATAATCATAGCCTGGCATAAACGGTAATTCTTCTGCCATAGACCTACCTATTGTAAAATCCATTGATAGAGTTACATCATCTACTTGAAAACCGAAATACTTCTTAGTACTTGGATTACGTAGAATATTCCAAATGGTATATACAGTCCAGGTATTTATATCTTCTGGTTTAGAATACATATATACTGCATCATGTACCGTACAAGCTTCTTTCATCATAGGTAATTTACCTTGTCTCATTAACCAATAAACAAGAATAGCCCCAAAGTTGGTCATATTTGCTGCAGCACCTTGACATGGGAAATTAAGTCCCAAACGAATAGCATAAGCAACTTCTTGTTTGTCGTTTGAGTATATCTGAGGTAATCTTCTCTTAGTACCAAATAACTGGGTATAATACCCATGCTTACGCAGGAATTTCTCTTGCTTCTCTTTGAATTTAAGTATCTTTGGATGTTTCTCAAAGAACTCTGCCATTTCTTTATGGGCTTCTTCTTTAGTAACTATAATACCAGCTTTTGGGTCGGATAATTTTACTGCAAGTAAAGCTTCCCCAATACCATAAATCAAACCGAATGCAATTTGCTTAGCTTGTTTTCTTCTAGTCTTCCATAGTTTATGGTCTGGATGATTTTCATCTTCATATATCCTAGATGCTTCTTCAATTGATACCCCATATTTTGCTGCTGCTATACCCAAGTGAGGGTCAGCCCCCTTTGCAAAAGCATCAAGATAAGTTTCATCACCTGATAAGTGTGCCATCATTCTTAACTCTGCTTGAGAGTAGTCAAATGCCATATATAAATACCCAGGAGGAGCAACTAATTGTTTCTTGATATTAGGGTCTACAGATGTCTTTGGTATCTGCTGCATATTTGGGTCTGCAGAACTAAACCGATTAGAGTCTGTACCATGTATATTATACCTACCGTGTAATCTAGAATCATCTTGTACCTTTTCCCACCATCCATAAATATAGGTCTTATACATTTTCTCTAACCCTCGTAATTCAAGAAGCTTATCAAGAAATATTGCCTTTGGTGAATCTGGCTTTTTAATCGTTAACCTGAGGTTAGTAAGAGTTTCTTCATCAGTACTTGGTTTACCAGATTCATTATCCTTAATCACATCAAAATGAAAGCCATCTTCTGAATACATCAATGCAGGTAAATCAACTGGGCTACCCAAATTAATGGGCCTTATTAATTCTTGTTCCTTTTTAGTTGTGAATATACCTGCTTTGATATTTGAGATTTTCTGTTCCCTTGATGCAATCTTCCGTTTATCTTTTGGGTCATTATAATCTAACTCTTCAAGTTCGTCTTCAATAGACTGAATATATTTATCAATCTTTTCTTGGTTATACTTCTTTTCGAATTTCTTTACTCTTGGCAAAGCGTATATTGCGTCTCTAGCAGCATCTATTTTTGGTTTATATTCTTCTAAAAGCTTTTTATTGAACTCAGTATCTAGATATAAACCCTCCTTTTCTACCGATGTTAGTACTCGTGAATTACACATAAATAAATTACGGAATACCGAATACATACCCAAGTCAACCAACTTCTTTTCAAAAAATATCATTAACCTAAGAGTATAATCCGTATCTTGACAACCGTAATGACAGAGTGGATCCAATTCCTTTTTATCCCATGATATCTTATCAAAGGCATCTTGCTTTTCATAATTACCATACTCTGGTAAATATCTTCTTACCATTGACTTTAAGTCATGAGGTTTTTCCTCGTTGAGAACATATTTAGCAAGCATCCCATCTAAACATGTACCTCTGTAGAATATCTGATACTTCTGATTTATCTGATCATCAAATTTCCAGTTCCATGCAACCTTAGTTATCTCATAATTCTCGATTACCTCTTCCCCAAATTTCCTTAACATCTTCTTCCAGTTCCACCCAGGTGAAGTATATTCTTTTGTTTGGAAATGGTCTAAGGGAATAGAAGCACCAAATCCTGGCATCCAAGATACTGAGAGTATAGTTGGCTTAAAACCCCTATTATATATGGGTGAACCATCAGTTTCATAATCCACACTGGCATATCCGGTATACTTACATAGTTCAATAACTTTTTTAAGCATACGTTTGTTCTTAATAATTACATATCTAGTTTGCATGATTGATGTCTCCCATCTTTAACACATTGTTGAATATTCTCAGATTGAGTACCCCAGTAAAGATTTTTATAAAAATTATTCTTAGGATTATTATCTTTATGACATACAAATGGTTTATTTAAGGGGTTAGGTATATAAGCTAAAGCTACTAACCTAGACACTTGTACATAATGTCTTTTACGGAAATCATCCTGTATTACTAACCTATAATATCCCTTATGGTTAGTTATTCTAGTTAATTCCCTCCAATAACCCACTCTGTTTAAATCTCCAACACCAGTTTTAGATTTTCTACCTAATCCAACTCTTCTTCTGGTATATACCCGACCTCGTTTAGAAACATAATAACCAGAAAATCCAGGTATATTATCCATGAACCTTTTACGCAAGATTACTGAAAAAGATGATACATGTTTTTTCTTCATATATTTATAAATAGAAAAAGGGACATACCCACCAGTAGTAGATACATCCCTCATTATTAGTATTTCTCTTGTAAATCTTCCAGATTGGATGATAATGCTAACCAATCCTTCTTATAAGCATGAAGAGAATCAATAGTATGATACAGATAACCGGGTTTAACCCCAACCTCTTTAGCTACGTATTCCATAAGTTTCCATGCAAGGTATATATCATTACCAAAGTGAGTAATAAAATCCGAACTTCTTTGGTGATAGCAAATATGTAATACCTTCTCCCCCTTACCATTCTGACGAATAAGAAAATCATAATACATAGAGCAAGGAATACGTTGTCTACCACCATAGTATAAGGTATCATCATGATCAAATATTGGTATGATTGCTTTTCTTGTATCTGGGTCTCTCTTTAAAAGACGAACTAAATCTTTTATTAATACTTCGCCAATTCTCTCATTGTATGTGTAATCGAACATACCCTTTTCATCAAGGAATTGTTCCCATAAATCTTTTCTTAATTTCCAAGCTTCTCCTGGATTTATATCATTAGGGGATATCCTTTCTTGGAACTCTGCATCTGCCCATTCTCTTGAATGAGAGAATACGAATAACCATACCGGGTCTCCCAATGAAGTTAAGCAATATTGTTGGCAAATGAGTTCTTTAGTAATAAAATTCTCATTACCTTCAATGACTTTATTTTGATAGGTCTTTGGTTTTACAAGTTGACCATAACTGTTGAGTTCTCTACCCATTTCGGACATTAACTCAAAACTGTTAGAATATATCCTCATATTATATAAATATTTAACTGTATGACATTGTAGAATTAACCCAGGTCATATGCCAGTAGCGAAATACAAAATTATCAAAATCCTCTACCTCTTTCATTAACAAGGGTATATCTGGTTCTGCACCGTTCTTTTTAATCTCTAAAACTTGGTAATAAAATTTGTTTACTAATCCTATCCGCTTCTGATTTAAAAATTCCCTAGCTTCCATTGTTGTTCTTTTGTTTTAAAAGTTTCTTCTTATAGGCTTTACGTTGAGAGTAAGAAATTACATTCTCGGGATATTCAATATCTTCGTATTCAAGAAGTAATTCTTTTGCTTTCATTGATTTATATGTTTCCTCATATAAATCTGGTCGAAGCACTTTAAAACTTCTAAAGAATACCTTGAATGAAGAAAATTCCTTCTCTGTGCCCTTTTGGAATTTTTTCCATATCTCTTTTATCCTCTTATTCCATGAATTCTCCTCTGCTCCTTTAAGTACCTTCTTCAAAGGTTTATAGGTATCATACATTAGAAGTGTCTCCACATTTCCGTACATTTGAGTCGCAAATAGGTTGATTTGTACTGACTGATCCGGACCATATACGTACTCTGACATTCGTTGAATTAATAGGAAATCGAATATTAACCTCTTGGTAATCTCCGAAGCCCGAACTACCATTGTAATAACTGGGATGTCCTCCCCGAATCGTTTTGAAAAAGTCGCTGCTATTAGACATTGCTTTCCGTTATCATGATGATTGTTAAACATATAGGTTATATTGTAATTCTGATTGTACTTATTTCTCAGTACTCTCAGTTTACTACGCAACAAGTCAAGCTTATTAAAGTCTATGTAGTTATTCAATAAGCTAGTCCACTTAGTTTCTTTATAATTGAAACATCTCCCATAATCAAATTCTGGGTCTACCCAGGCATTGCGTATCTTTATGAATACGTTATACACTACTGCTACCCCACTATTGGCAATAGCCCCCTTTGCAAATAAAGCAGGCTCTAATCTTAGGAATCCCTCATTAAGTTTTTCCCATGCCTCTTGTGAAGTAGCAAATTCTAATGAATGGAGGGACTCCTCTGGATTAAGTTGAAGTCCCTCTAATTTATGGTTCCATCCTGACATGCTAGTAATTAGTATTTTGTCTCCATAAATTGAGACGCTGTTTTTTAAAGAATAAACTGAATAACCCTTGGTCTGTGAACCCATTCAATGCAAGGAATCCCATATATAGGTAGAAAGCTTTTACCAGTGATTCCTGGAAGTCTATCTCTTTAGTCATTACTTGGGTTTGTTTCCAAGGTCTAGACTTAAGGAAATTCCTTGCCTTGTTCAATTCATATATCACTTCCCATAAGTATAACTTCTCTGCCTCATGTGATAATTCATTCATCTTATGAAAACCAGGGATGTAAGGGATGATTTGTTCCCATTTACCATCTTCATCAAAAAAATCCTCTTCACAAATAATATCGAATTTCAATAAATTCTGGTAGTCGGAATATTTTACCACTAACTCTTTAACACCCATAGCCATCACATCAAATAAGTTCTTTGCCTTATTATAGCTAAGAATATCTTCAGGAAGTATATTTGAATATACTAGAAGAGTAAAGAAAAAGCCTAAAGCATCTGCTTGTTCTTCATTTGCATTAGCAAGAGAATTCAATAGGGATTGACATTCGTTTTCATTGAACATCTCGATATTCCAACCATTCTTCTGACATAATTCAAATACTTCTTCGGTAGATTCAAACCCCTCGGTGAGTTCTTCTATTACTCTTCCTATAAAGTCTTTGAGTATTACCTGGTTCTTTGCATTATTGATATCAAATGGATAATCAGGTAACTGCTCTATTTGCCTATATCCCTGCAATTGTTCTAACCCCAATTCATACATCTTTAATAGTACCCCATTAGTTTCTACTTTAGGTACTGGTTCACTTATATTTCTTATATCCAAAATGTTAACTTTTATAATGTTTACCATTAAGATAATTACCAACAGTAGCATTACTAACCTTCAACCTTTTAGCTATGTACTTGTTAGTATTACCTTTTAATTTCAATCTCTCTAATCTTCGAATACTACGTACTGTTAATGAAGTATGAGGAGCAAATAGACCTCTTCTACTTACTCCATACATAGGATTATTTATACCTTTTAATTTCAACCTACCCTTATTAATGGCATCATATACATTATCTTTTTGAGTACCCCATTTAAGGTTCTCTAAACGATTATTCAAAGGGTTGTCATCTAAGGGCATTACTACTGGTAAATTATTCGGATTAGGTATATAGGCTTCTGCTACTGATCTATGTATTTTTACATTCTTAGATACCTTATTATTTCTAAGTTTAGTACGTTCGTATCCTTTATGGAAGAAAGTCTTTACGGGATGTCCCTTATTATAAAGCTTACCCTCCCGAGTAATATGATATCCTGGGAATCCTAATATATTATCTTCCACTATTTTATGTTTTGAGATGAACCAAATCCTTTATCTCCTCTGCTTCCCCACATTTGTGATTCAGTATAAAACTCCTCTTGCTGAATCTCCTCTGGCTCGGTAATATGAATGGGTACATGAATAAATTGTACCAGCTTTTGACCAGCCTCGATAACCTGAATTTCTTGAGAAGTGTTATATACTCCAATATGTATCTCTCCAACATAAGGGGAATCCACTATCTCGGCAGTAAAGATTAACCCTTTCTTAGTAGCTATACCAGATTTGTTTGCTGCCATTAACATAGATGCAGGAGGTTCTAGCAAACCTTTGATACCCGATGGGATGAGTATCCTATGCCCAGGTTGTAAAGCTATATGCCTTACGAAATGTTCACTAAAGGGGATATCCAAATCATACCCTCCTGAATCTAATTCATTCTTAGAATGGATATCCTCTGAAGTCAGGTTGGTTGGTACATAAAAATCTAACCCAGCATCATTTGGGTTTGCTCTGTTGGGAGATACTACCTCCCTTACTTTGATAAATCTAAATCTGTTCATAATATATTACATTTACGTAAAAGTTGTCCAAAGGTTAATTTCTCGGGTCTAGAAACATGTACTCCCAATGAATTACACATCTTTAATACATCTACTGACCCTTCCATACAAAGGTTAGCAAGTACATCTTCTTGCTTTACAAAATAGTTTGGGTTGTTAAGATATACCTTGAACATAGCCCATATCATCTCTATTGGTTTCATTATTTAGTACACTCTTTATAAAGTTCTCTAATACGTTTTCTTGGTACTTCGAATTTCTCAACGGTTTTGGTAATAACCTCTTTTCTGTCTTTCCCTTTCCGAATCAAGCCTCGGATGTATTTCTTGATACCAACGGTATCTTCAAGTACATCTAAATCCTTGTATTGATTCTTCTGTTCAAGTTCTTTCCTGGTGATGTTCAAGTTCTGTGACATCTTGAATGCACATAATTCTGAGTCTCCGCATAGTTTACATTC